>Ga0123354_10000688_pt1 | contig 36009 bp, 25 predicted proteins | sample TergutLab28metaG_2_FD_97872 | JGI IMG/M metagenome (GOLD analysis project Ga0123354, IMG submission 97872) | Labiotermes labralis P4 segment gut microbial communities from Petit-Saut dam, French Guiana - Lab288 P4 | ecosystem: Host-associated > Arthropoda: Insects > Digestive system > Gut ... | reverse complement strand
GCCGCTGGACACGAGCTGGACGTCGCTCATGTACTGTTCCCAGGTGCTCACGTAGTCGCGCAGATAAGCCATGCGCACTTCGTTGGCCAGTTTGCCTTGCGCCAGCTCGTCCAGGCGGGTTTTGGCCGTCTTGCCGGGCAGGCCCAGCACCCAGCTCTCGTCGTCCACCATCTCCGAGGTGGCTTTGTTGACGTTTTTATCGAACACATCCCAATACCCTTGATAGGTAAACAGGCCTGGAATGCCCCGATTCAGCGGCAGTTGGCTGCGCCGGGTGAAGACGTTGGCCGCTTGCGGTCCGGCCACGTCGAGCAGGTTGAATTCCGGCAGATCCACTTTTTCCAGTCGCTCGCGCAACCGCAGATAGACGCGCTGCGCCGTGGTGAAGGCCGCTAGCTTGTCCCGCGCCTGCGCGACCAGCGCATCGTCGGCGGGGAAGGGCGAACTGACGATGTGCGCCTTGTCAAACAGGGCCGCCAGATGGGTGTTCAACTGCTCCAGTGTGGCCGTATCGGCGTCCGGCAGCAAATACCTCTGGGCGTCCATCGCAACCCATTGATGCAAATATTCCGGATCGTAGTGATCGGCATCGTGCAGCATGAGGTAGGCCTTCAGCGCCTCATACAGGTATTCGAGATTGTCGACGGGCGGATGCCGGACCTGAGCATCCAGGCGCTTGGCAATCATCGGCAGCAAGCCGTTTTTGAGCAGCTGCTCGTAAACCACATTGGCGGCCACACCGATCTTGTCGCCTTGGTACAGCTCGTAGCGGTAGGGCAGCGGCGGGGCGTCGCGTTTGAAAGTCGGTGCATCGCCCAGATTGGTGGCGCCCTCGAGCAGCCCGAGCATGCTCAGCAGATCGCCCGAGTTCGGCGGATAGGCGGACACCACTTCCGACAATTTGGTGGCGTCCTCGCCGACCTGCGCCAGGTAGGTCTGGTTGTGGCGGTAACTCACCAGCCAGGCCGCAATGGCGCCGATCAAGACCAGAATGGAAACGGCATAACCGGTCCAGGTGAGGAACTTGGTCACCCGCTCCCAGCGCACATTGCGTCCGGCCAGATGCGATTCCCGGAAAATCAGGTGTTCGAACAGGTCGTGCAGGAAATAGCTTTTGCCCCGGCTCAGGGCACGGCTGTTATTTTTGTCGCCATCTTTTTCCGTGCTGCCGGGGAAATTGCGGCGCAAGGTGCTCAGGATGCGGTCGAACGCCGTGCCGTCCTGGGTGCCGCTGGAGAAATAAACGCCCCGCAACAGGGGTTTGGCGACTTGCTTGGACTCGCGGAAAACCGTTTCGATGGCCTCGCGCAGAAGATCCTGCAGGCCGGCCAGCTCCTGCGGCAGGCTGTACATGTTGCCCAGCCGCGACAGCTCGGTTTCATGCGCCAGTTGACCGTCCTGCAAGGCAAACAGGCGTTTTTGCAACTGCTGCCATTCGTCATTGAAGCTGTCGATCAGCTTGCGCTCCGATTTTTGATAGGGGAAAGTAAAGCCCCAGACCTGCTTGCGCTGTTCGGCGACATAGCTGTCGAAAAACTCCTTGAAGCCGCCCAGCAAGTCGGTCTTGGTGACCCACAGATAGACGGGCAATTCGATGCCGAAGCTGTCCTGCAGCTCGGCCAACCGGGCCTTGAGCGTGGCATAGTGGGCCTGGCGCTTGGCATGGTCGGCTTCCAGCAGATCGGCCACGCTGAGCGTCAGCAGCACGCCATTGATGGGTTGCCGTGGGCGGTACTTCCTGAGGAGCCCCAGAAAGCCGCGCCACTCGGCTTTGTCGATCTCCGTGTTTTCCTGGGTGGTATAGCGGCCCGCCGTGTCGATGAGAACGGCCTCATCGGTAATCCACCAATCACAATTGCGCGTGCCGCTGACGCCTTGCAGCGCGGCGCGGCCAATTTTTTCTTCCAGCGGGAAATTCAAACCCGAATTGACCAGCGCCGTGGTCTTGCCCGAGCCGGGGGCGCCGATGATGATGTACCACGGCAGTTCATAAATATACCGCCCGGAGAGCCGGCTCAAGCCTTCCTTGGAGATGCGCAGGCTCTTGAGGCTGACCATGGCCTCGGCAAAGCGGCCCTGGAGTTCCTTGACCTCGCTGACGCCCGGCTGCAACTCGCCGGCCGCCGCGCTGGCGCTGGTCATCTTGCTGATGCCGCTGACGAGTTTGGTGTTGACGTCGTAGTGCCGCCAGATCTTGAGCAACAGCCAGAACACGAACACAAAAACGATGGCGGAAATGATGCTCCAGCGCACCAGCCGGCTTTCCAGCGGCCGGTAGTCGGCGAAGGCAAACAGCGGCCCGGCAAACCAGATGAACCCGCACAGCGCGAGCACACCCAGCAAAATCAGCGCGGTCCGGTTGAACAGCAACCGGAACAAGCGCCTGAAAAAGTAACGGATCATGGAAAACATAACTTACTGCGTGGGTTGCGAAACCGGTGCTGCCAGCAGCACGATCTCGACGCGCCGGTTGCGCGCCCGGTTTTCTGCCGTGTCATTGGGCACAATGGGGTCGGCCTCGCCCAAGCCCTGGGTGCGCAGACGCTGGGGATCGGTGAGGCCGCCGGCGAGGATCGTCCCAACGTGGTTGGCGCGGTCTTGCGATAACTGGAAATTCGACGGATATTGGGCTGAGCGGATGGGCACGTTGTCCGTGTAGCCGCTCACGACGATGTTGCCCTTGACGGCGTTCAGGCCTTCGGCGATCCGGTTCAGCGTGGGCAGGTAGCGTTCGAAAACATTGGCCGATCCCGAAGCGAACAGGCCATCGCCGCGCAGGATGACGATGCTGCGGTCGGCCTCGTCGCGAACGACCACCAGGTCCTTCTGTACTTCGGGCTCCAGAAACTTGGCCAGGCGCACGGGCGCGACTTTTAAGGGCGGCGGCGCCCCGGCGTGGGCAATGCGTATCCCGGCGATCTGGGCAAAGACCTTGTCCGACTGATTGGCCAGCGCAAAGATGAACCACAGGTAGATCAGGACGCCGATCAGTAGCGCGACGCTGGCCACCACCCACGCGGGCAGCAGGCGCCAGCCCCGATGGCCGGGGTCTTTTTCGCCCTGCCAGTGCGGCGACAGGGTTTCCGGTTTTTCGGGTGTCGAATCCCGAAGAATCTGCCACAAGCGCTGGCGCAGCGTTTCCAATTGCGCCTTGCCGTTGTCGATGACGCGAAAACGGCCCTCCAGACCCAGGCACAGGCAGTAAAACATGAGCGCCAGCAGGTCGCGGTGCTGTTGCGGATCCTGCGCCAGCTTGGAAAGCAGCTGGAAGAATTTTTCGCCGCCCCAGGTCTCATTGTGAAAAGTCACCAGCAAGCCCTGATTGGCCCATTGCCCCATGCCCCCCCAGGGGGTCTGCCCGGCGGTTTCGTCGAGCAGGGTGCACAAGCTGTAGCGCGCGCCAATGATGGTGTCGGTGGCCACGCCCCGGTTTTGTGCTTCGCGCTCGAAAGCCTTGATCTTGGCAACCAGGAAATTGCGCAAATTGAGATGGCTCTTGATCTGCGCCAGGTTCCGGATTTGCGGCACCAGGTTCAGGACCGGGTTGGCCGCGGCGACCAGCGGGCTGGCGCCACTGATGATGTCCGGCAGATCGGCGCTGAAAACGCGCTGCTGGTCAAGCAGGTACTGGCTTTTTACGCCTGCGAGCACGGCGCCGGCTGGCGGAGCGGATTCCATGCCGGGCAGGGGACTGGAAGGGGTCATGATTAGTTTTGACGTCGGAGTCGATCATCTTCAGCCGCGGATGGCCCAGCATTCGATCTGCAAGCCGGGGAACTCGCCGGCCAGATGGATGGCCATGCCGCCAGAATGCTCCAACTGGCCCCAGAGCTCGTTGTTGGTGTCCAGTTCGAAATAGTTGTAATTGGCGTGATAGGGCAGTTGCCTGGGGGCAATCGGCATCGGGTTGACGCGCACGCCGGGCAGGTTCAGATTGACCAGATCGCGAATTTTTTCCATCGGTCCGATCTTGACCTGGGTCGGAATCTGGCTGCGCACCACGTCCGTCGGCAGCTGGGCAAAAATGGCCAGCACGAAGGTGGCGTTGCGCAGCAAGTCGGCGTCCGGGATTTTTCCGATGCGCACGCCATACTGGACTTCCTGCAAGGCGATGGGGATGGCGTTTTGTTCCAGCACCCGCGACAGCGACCAGCGAATGTCCTCGACCACGGCATCGAAACACAGGCGCAAATCGTTGTGATCGTAGTCGGGATAGGCAACGGGGCGGCGGTTGCGCCGGGTGAAGGAAGACAATTCGCCGGCCAGTTCGAGCAGGTGGGCATAGACCCGCTCGGGGTGCAGCGTTTGCCAATTGCCGCGCACATGATTCATCAGCGGCTGCCAGCGGTTGACGATGGTGAGCATCAGGAAATCCCCCACCTCCGCGATGCCGCCGCGTCCCGGCTGGGTCACCCGATCGGCCAGCATGGTGCCGCGCTGCTGCATGAGACCGGTGATGTCGTCGATCATCGACCGCAGTTTTGAATTCTGGCCGTACACCAGCGACGGCGGGATGTAGTTTTGATCCAGTATCACGGTTTCATCAGCGCGCCGCTCCAGCACATGGGCGACACCCAGGTGCTGCCAGTTGCCGGTCAATTCACTCTGGGGCAGCAGCCGGGCGCGCATCTGCGCCAGCTGGGCGGGGGCCGGTTCGCCGCCTTCGGAGTTGCAATCGTCCAGTTCGGCATTCACGGCTTCGTAGCGCGCCAGTGGTTCACGCTCGTCGAACCGGACTTCCGCCGCGCCCAGCCGGCGGATCGGAAACGCCAGGAACACGCGCTCGTTCTTGAGTTCGGGCGCTATTTCCAGCGGCTCGGGCAGGGCATCGACGGCGGGTAATTCAAACGGCGTGCCGTCGGGAAAGATGCCGACCGCTTTGTTGATCACCAGTTTGCCCAGGGCCAGGGCTTGTTCGTCGATTTCCAGTTCGCTGAAGCCCCAAAAATAACTCTCGCCCGCCTTGGCGCGGGCGTGGGAAAAGAATTCAATGTAGCGTTCCTGTTGCTGGAAATGCTGAGGGCGCAGAAACATGCCCTCAGCCCAAACAACTTTTCTATTATCCATGATCAACTGCCAATATGAAATGGTACGGACGGCGTGGAAACACCGGAAGGCGTGCTGGGCACGCTGGGGCCGTGGATTTGCGGCAGGCCGCCGGAGCCCGGAATGGGTACCGGCACTTCCATGCCCGTGGTGTGGGCGGTGACGGTCTGCGGGCCAACCTTGATGTCTACAAAAGTCGTCTTGAACGAAGGGTTGAAAATCTCGAAACGTCCCAGTTCCTTGGGCGGCGGCAGCGGGGTGACCGCGCGCCAGGAACCCTTGGTGACGTCTTTGAAGGCCACGAAAACACCCAGCATCCGGGCGTCGACATTGGCTTTCCTGATGATCTTGATTTTCTGTCCGGGTTGCAGCGTCAGTTGATCTTTCGACAGCAGTTCCGCACCGAGCGTGGCTTCATCCTTGTCGTAGAGCGTGTAGAAATCCAGGCTTTCGAATTTGTGGGAACGCTTCAATTCCAGCAGCCGCACCTGCACCGGCGTGGGGCGGCCTTCCATGTCTGGATTGATGTGCGTGTCGGCCGTGATGGACACGGTGTAGGGCGCGGGCATGGCTGTCCGCGGCCCGGCGCAACCGGTCAATGCGGCGGCCGCGATCAGGCCGCCGAGCAAGAAAATCGATTTCATGGTAGTGGTCGCTGCGATGGGCCATGGCGCCGCCTGGTTTTGCCGGGCCTCGGGGCTTTTGGAAATAACGCCGCACCTTTTCAATCGGCGCCCGGAGGGCGATTTTGAAAATGACCGTTGGCGGCGTTCACTCAGCCGCGACCAGCGCGCCAGGCAGGGCGCCAGGGCCTGCCGCACGCTTGCCGCAAGCGCAGGCAACCCCACACGCCACGGCCAGTGCCGTGGCGGCGGGTAAACAGCAAGGTCGCCAAAATGGTCAGCGCGACTGAAGTCGAAAAACGCTGTGCGCATGTGCAGGCTCAAAAAATGACTCCGTCGAATTGTCAACCCCCGTAGAAACACTGGCAAGTAGCCGGCTGCGGAGATATCGCACGCTTCCCCGGTTAATTACAAAGTTCTAACAATTTTTACAAAAATATAACAATTCATCGCTTCAGGTTGTAAGAATGCTTTCAGCTACCTGCGGTCGCATCAATATGGCCCGAGCATAACGGATGCGTTTCAGTCCGATTTGAGCTGTCGCCGGGAAGACTGTTGTTTTTTGGGGCCGCCTGGCTGTTTTCAGGCGGGGGCGTGCCGCCGGTCACGTGGGTCGCCGGGGCGGGCGCGGCACAAAAAAAGCGGGAGCTTGCGCCCCCGCCATGTCACCTTCTCCACTCAAATGACCGCTCAGACCACGATCTGGTGATTGGCCAGCAGCGTCGCCAGATCGACGTTGGTGTTGCTGAGCGTGATCAGCGCGGTGGACTGGAACTGCCCGCCGGTGCCATCCCGGTCGATCATGATCGTCGTGTCGTTGCCGTTGTGCGTCACGCTCAGGTAGTCGGCGATGTGGTCGCCGGCGTCGATGGTGGCCACGCCGTTGATGTAGTGCGCCGGGCCGCCGGACTGGGCCGGGGTGTAGCCGACCAGCAGCGCCGAGAGGTCGATCCGGTCGGCTTTCGGCGTCGCCTCGTAGGTGCCGGTGAACCAGCCGTTGGCCACGTCGGCGCCGTTGCCGCCGGTGGGATCGTTGGGATCGATCAGCTGGTACATCAGCGTGTCATGGCCGCCGTTGGTCAGGTTGAAGGTGTCGTTGCCGCCCCGGCCATTGAAGAGGTTGTTGCCGGCGAGCGAATCGGTGAACGTGTCGTTGCCGCTGGCGCCGGAAATGCCCTCGATGTTGTGGAAAGTGGCAAAGCCGTAGCCGGTGTTCTGCTCCGTGTCCTTGCTCAGGTCGACGGTGATGGCGGTGCTGCCGGCCAGCTTGTAGTCGACGACGTTCTGGCCGCCGGCAGAGCTCCAGGCTTGCACGCCGGAGACCTCGGTCGTGCCGCCGCCGCCTTCGTACAGGTTGTGGCCGAGGGTGGCGAAGAAGGTGTCGTTGTAGCCGGTGCCGATGATGCCCAGCTGGTTGGTGGTGCCGCTGCCGATGCTGTCGCTGCTCGCGGTGCCGCTTTCGGCGGTGAGCACGTAGCACTGGTTGGCTTCGCCGGGGGCGATCCCGCCCCAGGCGGCATTGTAGTTCTCGACCGTGTTGGCGCCGACCGTGTGCACGCCGCCCACGTCCTGCGACACGCCGTCGACGCTGCGCAGCAGCACCAGGCTGTAGGTGTGGCTGGCATCCAGGCCGTAGAAATCGACCAGGGCCGAGCTGTCGTTGGTCTGCACGCCGCCCTGCGGATTCAGGATCTCGGTGGCGACGACCTTGCTGGTCGTGTCGTCGACCAGTTGCACCGTGTTGCCGAAGAAGGAATTGATGCCGTTCTGGTCCAGGATGCGGAAGTGCAGGCTGGTGCCGTAGTTCGGCACGTTCGGGTTCATCACGATCTGGCCGCCGCCCAGGCCGTTGAGCACCACCAGGTCGCGGGCGCCGTCCCAGTTCACGTCCATCGCCAGGATGCCGGAAATCGCCGTGCCGGTGTTGTTGGCCGCCACCGAATTGAGCGGTAGGGTCAACAGGGTGGATTGCGAGAAACTCGCCGTCCCGCCAGCGGATGTGTTGTTGGTGAACAGGGTCACGGCCTGGGCCGAGGTCGGGGTGCCATTGGCCGGATAGAACGGCGTCGCGACGATGTCCATCTTGCCGTCGCAGTTCCAGTCCACGGCCACCGAGCCGCTGGCGATGACGTTGCCGGGCAAGGTGTAGGCGCCGGTCGGCTGGCTGTTGATCCCGTTGGCATCGGGCGCGGTGGCCATGAGATGGCCGGTGCCGTCGTTGAAGAAGATTTTGCCGGAGGCGGCCGTGTTCGGGTCGGTGCCGCTCACGCCGCCGGCGGTGGCGCCGACGTACAGGTCGAGCCAGCCGTCGCCGTTGAAGTCCGCCCAGGTCATGGAGATGCCGTTTTGGGTCAGGTTGCCGCTGGCGGCGACCATGGAGTTATAGAACACGTTGTCGACGATCTGCGGCACGCTCAGGGCGCCGGTGGCCGCCTGGCTGTTGGACACCACCACGAGACGGCCGGCGTTGTAGTCGCCGACCGTGCTGCTACTGAGGTGGTTGTAGTTGAGCACGCCGTGGTAGACGATATCCACCGTGCCGCTGTTGTCGAGGTCCACCGCCGACACTTCCTTGTACGGCTGCGACTCGTTGATCATCCCCGTGGTGGCGCCGGCGCCCCCGAGCGCGCCGCCCCAGACGTAGTCGGAGTCCTTGGAGAAGATTCCGTTGTTGTTGATGAGGAACGCGCTGTTGTAGCCGCCCACGGCGTTGGAGTCGTCCGGGTTGGCGTCGCCGGTGATCATGCCGACGTAGCCGGTGCCGTACTTGTCCCAGGCGACCACCGCCGAGTAATACACATAGGTGTTGGCGCCGCCATTCGGACCCAGGCCGGAGCCGCTGAAGTCGACGCCGTAGGTCGTCTTGTTGGCGGCGGTGCCTTCGCCGACCTGGAAGGCGTAGTAGCCGGTGTTGGTGGCGCCCGTGGCCGCGCCGGGGATGTTGGTTTGCACGTAGCCGGGGGTGGCGCCCATGTTCATGAACGCCTGCTGGCCGCCGACGTACTCCGAGTCCTCCCCGAAGATGTCCATGTAGCCGTCACGGTTGAAGTCGATGAACGTGGCGGTGGCCATCACGGCGTGCATATTGCCGTTGGCGCTGCTGTTGGTGGTCAGCACGTTGTTGCTGAACGTGGCCATGTTGGTGCTGTCGGTGCCTTGCGAATCCATCACCACCGAGTTGGAGAACAGGCGCCACTGGCCGTTTTCGCCAATGGTCATGGCCGCGGCCTTGTTGTCGGCGCTGGGCGGCGTCGGCACGCTGATGGTGAAGGCCTGGTTGGACACCGACAGGCTGCCGGAGCCATCGGCAATGGTCTGGCCGGTGGCGTTCTTGACCGCCGCGGTCACGCTGTACACGTCCGGATTGGCCGGCGTGCCGGCCTGCAAGGCATTCGAATCCGGGACCTGCACGTACCAGGTGTTGTTTTGCGGATCGACGACCACCGCGCCATTGGTCGAGCTGTAGGTGATGTTGTTGATCGTCACGTCCAGGTGTTCGCCCGGCTCCAGCGCGAAGCCCGTGGCGCCGGTGACCAGCGGCGTTGTGTCCGTCGTGGTCTGGGCGGTCACGGCCACGTTCAGCGCCACGCTGAACGTGAACGTATTGGAAGCGGCGCCTTGGTTGCCCGCCGCGTCCACCACCATCGCGGTGTAGGTGTAGGTCGTGCCGCTGTCCAGGCTCGGCAGTTGCAGCGTCCAGTTCAGGCCCGTGCTGTCCACTACCGCGGAGCCGATCGCGGTCGTGCCGTTGAAGATTTCGACGTGCTCGGTGGGCAGCAGCGCCTGGCCCAGCGTGCCGTTCAGGTACGGCCGGCGGTCGTCGGTGGTGGTGTTTTGATCAAAATTACCCTGATCCTTGCCCACGTTGTCGGTGTAGTTGACGATCGTTGGCACCGTCGTCGGACTCACCGTATCCACGGTCACCGTGAAATCGGACGAGTACGTGCTGACGTTGCCGGTGGAGCTTTCCACGCGCGCGGTGTAGGTGTAGGTGCCGTCGCTCAGGGCGCTGCTGTCCTTGTAGGACCAGGTCATGGCGGCGCTGTCCACGGTGGCGTTGCCGATGAAGGTCTGGTCGCGGTAGACGGCCACCACGGCATCGGCGCCGAGCGGGTCGCCGCTGATGGTGCCATGCAGCGTCGGGTTGGTGTCGTTGGTGTAGCTGCCCGAGCCGAAGTCGCCCGTCTGCGGGGTCACGGCGTCGGTGTAGTTGGTGATCGTCACCACATCCGTCGGCGGTACCGTGTTGACGGCAAACGACAGGCTGGCCGAGTGCGCGCTTTCATTGCCGGCGGCATCGACGTTGGTGGCCGTCAGGTCGTGCGTGCCGTTGTCCAGGGGCGTGCCGGGCTTGAGGCTCCAGTTGCCCGAGCCGTCGGTGGTGGTGGAGCCGATCAGCGTGCTGCCGTCATAGAGATTGATCAGCGAATTCGGCGCGGCGCCCGTGCCGCTGATCTGCGGCTGCGGGTCGTCGGTGGTGGTGCCGCTGGTGATCGGTCCGGTGTGCGGCGGCACGTTGTCGAGCGCCTCGCCGATGCTTGGCGCCGGCGGCGGCGTGGTGACGACGTTGACGACGAAATCCGTCGACAACATGCCCGTCGCGACGCCGGCGGAGTTTTGCACCTGGGCCGTGTAGTGGTAGGTGTTGCCGTCTTGCAGGCCGCTGTCCGAGAGGGTCCAGGAACCGGAGCTGTCGATGATCGCGGTGCCGATCATGACGCCGTCGCGGAACACGGCCACCACGTCGGTGGCCAGGATCGGGCCGGCGACCGTGCCGTGCAACTGCGGCTGGGTGTCGTTGGTGGAGGTGCCGGAGCCGAAGTCGCCCGTCATCGGCGTCACTTCGTCGATATAGCCGGTGATTTTTACCGTCGCGGCGTCGGCGTAGTCGAACGTGGCGCCCGGGCCGGTGGCGCCGAAGATGTCGGTGACGTTGGCCGTGACCTCGCCCGTGCCCTGCGTGGCACTGGCCTTGGCTTGCCAGTTGCCGTTGCTGTCGACCAGGGCGATGGAAGTGGTGCCATCGGCCCAGTGCACGGTCACCGTGGAGCCGGCCGCGGCCGTACCCGAGGCGGTGGGCATGTGGTCGCCGGCGGTGTCGACGACTTGCACGTTGCCCGGCGCGGGGGGCACCGTGGTGTCGGTGTAATAAACCGTGGTCGGTGTGCTGTGGTTGCCCTTGGCGTCGGTGGCGACGACCGTGACGTTGCCCGACGATACGGACGTCGGCGAGTGCACCGACCAGTTGCCGCTGGTGTCGGCGATGGCGGTCGAACTGGTGCCGTCCGGCCAGGTCACCGTCACCGAGGCGCCGGCCGAAGTGACGCCCCAGGCATCGACGTGGTGGGTCTGGCTCAGATCCTGGACCGTCACGGACGGCGTCGCCGGCGCGGAACTGCCGCCGCCGCTCTTGAAGTGCGCAATCAGCGCGATGGCGCCCCCGGCCACCGCCAGCCCGCCCAGGATGGGCAGCAGCCCGATGCCGCTGTCGTCCTCCTGCTGCTGGTAGTAGGTCACCAGCGCGTCGTTGATGCCGTCGTCGGTCGAGGTCAACGCGCCCGAGAAGTCGGTGTACAGCATCTGGTCGCCATTGGCGAACACCAGGTGGTTGAAGTCCGTGCCGTGCCCGAAGAAGCCCTGGACCCAGGCCCGGTCGCCGTTGTTCATGGCGACGACCAGATCGTCACCCTCGCGCGAATAGTTGGACACATTCGCGGGGTCCGCGTGGAGCACGAAGTCGGTGGCGCGGTCGGACGCCTGGACCATGCCATTGGCAGGGACTTCGACCTGTGTGACCTCCTTGGAACTTTGCGCCGCATCGCTGCTTTGAACCGTGTCGGTGGTTTGCGCCGTGTCGGTGGTTTGAGCAGTGTCGCTGGTTTGAACAGTATCGTCAGCCATTTACTAACCCCTTACGAAGTTTTTGCGAAACATCCGTTGCATCTGCAGCGGCGGTATTTGATTCCAATCGGCGAGAAAAGGAAAGAAGTTGCGGGAGGTTACCCCATCGGTTACGTGAGAATTCTCACATTCGCCTGGGTTCTTACCAAGTATTTGCAATAATTACATGTTGCCCCAGCAAATTACATATTGTTTCAAATCGGCGTTGCCGATGCCGTTCGACAGCGCCTTGCACGCGGCGGCGGCCTGCGCGGCGCCCCAGGCACGCCTCTCGGAAGAGGCCGATTCGGGCCCGGCCTGGGGCGGCGCTGCGCGGCCGCGCGCGGGCGGCTCGATTCTCTTAATGGAATGGCGGCTGGCGCGCGGTCTGTTATAAAATCACAACGCACATCTTTCATTCAGCAGAAAGGTCTGGACCAAATGCCAAACTATGCAAGCAGCACCAGTTCTGTGGGCAGCAGCGCCAGCAGGCCATGGCGTGTTTCGGGCACGCCGCATAACTACACGTCGTCGGTTAGCCCCGCTATCGTGGGGCACGACAACGACCGGCAAAACTTCGAGTTGGCCTTGCGCGTTCTGGAGGCGGAAGTCGCCAATTTCGGCCATGCCGCCCATTGGGATGCCTCGACGCAAGCCAACTTTGATCAGTTGCTGCGCCGCTTCCGCACGGAGATGGCGCAACAGGTGTTCGCCGGCCAGGTCACCTGGCGTGAAGCCGGCGAGCAGACCTATGCGTTGCGCGACCTGATCGTGCAGATCGCCCACGCCGGGCATCGCGCGCTCGCGGCGAGCACCAGCGCCAGCACCACGGCGGGGGGGGGGGCGCCAACGCCCGCGGATCATTCGATCAACGCGCGTGTCGGGCAAAAAACGCTCGATCTGCATGGCCAGTCGGCGCAGTTCGATCAACTGGCCGACAACCAGAAGAATAAGGTGTACGCGGCGGTGGTCGAGTCCGCGAGAAGGCATATCACGCCCCGGGTTAGCACCGTCGTGCTGGCCACGTCGCAGGCTGGCCAGGGCTTGGTCGTGGCCGGGCAGGCCTTGACGGTCTATAACGTCGCGCTGGCCGAAGACAACGCGGCGGTGGCGGCCAAGCAGGCGGCGGCAACCAGCGCCAATCCCCAAGCGCCGGGAGCGGGCGCCCCCGCCCCGGGGATGGCGCCGGGCACAACGACGACGCTGGCCGGCTTGGCTTGCGACCCGGGCTCACCGGTTTGCGTGACGGCCAGCGCCTTCGTCGATGGCGCGTTGTCCGCGTTGGGACTCGACGTGGTGTGAGCGCGGCGTGGGGCCATGGCGCGCAACGCGCGCCATGGCCCTTACGCGGGTGTGAACCGGTTCAGCGTCTTGGCGCCAGCGAAAAGACGCTGAGGCCCCGGATCACTCCGACAAAAAGCCCTCGATCAGCCCGGCCACGGCCTGCGGCTGGTCGTGGTGCAGCATGTGGCCGGCGTCCTGCACCACGGCGATGCGGCAGTCGGGAACGTGCTTGAGCCGCGCGTGGTACTCGGCCAGGGTGAAGGGGCTGTCCGACCACTTGGGGTCCTTGGACCACTTGGCTAGGCTGTCGTCGCTGGCTTCCACGGCCAGCACCGGCGCGGTGATGGCTGCGTACAGGGCCAGCATCTCTTCGACGCGGAACAGGTGCGGGTTGACGACCTTGTGCGCGGCGTCGCCCATCACCTGCCAGCGGCCATCGGCGGTCGGCCGCGCCCACTGGCTGGCCAGCCAGGCGGCCTTGGCCGGCGACAGGCGGCGGTTGTTCTTCATCAGGCGCGTGGCCACCTCGTCCAGGCTGGCGTAGGGCTTCATCGCGATCGTGCCCTGGCGCAGCTCTTTCAATTCGTCCAGCCACTGCGCCAGCCGGTGCGGCGCCTGGCTGGGGCGGGTGGCGGGCATGCTGAAGCCTTCCAGGTTCACCAGCCGCCGGATGCGCGCCGGCCGCACGCCGGCGTACTGCATGGCGATGTTGCCGCCCATGCTGTGGCCCACCAGATCGACCTGCCGCGCGTCCGGCGCGTAGTGCTCGAGCAGCGCGTCCAGATCGCCCAAGTAGTCGGCCAGCGCGTAGTGGTCGCAGGGCGTCGGCAGCGCCGTGCTGCCAAAGCCGCGCCAGTCCGGCGCGATGATCATGCGCCGCGCCGCGAAAGCCTGGCTGAACGCATCGACCACGAACTGGTACGAAGCGCCCACGTCCATCCACCCGTGCACCAGCACCAGGGGCGGCGCGTCGGAGGTCTGCGCGCCCCAGCGGGTGACATGCACCTTGAGGTGGCGCAGGGCCAGGGATTCGCTGCGGCTGGGGCGTTGGGGGGTGTAGGTCATGGTGAGCGCCATTATTCCTTCCGCGCGGCGCGTGCGAGTCGCGTAGGTGACACGTGGCGAAAGGTGTAAGGTAATGCCTCCTCACATCACTTTTCCCCTCGACGACATGACCCCGATTCCCCTGGGTGCCAGCGGCCTGCGCGTCACCCCCATCTGCCTGGGCACCATGACCTTTGGCGAACAGGTCGGCGAAGCGGACGCCCGCGCCATCATGGACCGCGCCGTGGAGCGTGGCGTGACGTTTTTCGATACGGCGGAGATGTACCCCGTGCCGCCCGGCGCGGCCACGTACGCGCGCACCGAAACCTTCATCGGCCAGTGGCTGGCCGACCGCCCGGGCATGAGGCAAAAAATCGTGCTGGCCAGCAAGGTGGCCGGGCCGTCGCGCGGCATGCCGTGGGTGCGTCAGGGCCTGGGTTTAACGCCGGAGGACATCGAGGCGTCGTGCCATGCCAGCCTCAAGCGCTTGCGCACCGACGTGATCGACCTGTACCAGATCCACTGGCCGGAGCGTTCCGTGCCCACGTTCGGCGGCCTGTACTACGAGCCGGAGAAAGAACAGTCGCGGACCCCGATCCTCGAGCAACTGCAGGCGCTGGGCCGGCTGGTGCAGGCCGGCAAGGTGCGCCATGTCGGCTTGTCCAACGAGACGCCCTACGGCGTGCACGAGTTCGTGCGGCTGGCCGAGCAGCACGGCCTGCCGCGCATCGCCAGCACGCAGAACCCGTACTGCCTGATCAGCCGGGTGTACGACAACGCCCTGGACGAAACCTGCCATCGCCTGAACGTCGGCCTGCTGGCGTATTCGCCGCTGGGTTTCGGCCTGTTGACCGGCAAGTACGACGCCACCGGCATTCATGGCGCCGACGCCTCGCGTGGTCGCATGAGCCTGTTCGAGCGCATGAAAAACCAGCGCTGGGGCCGCGCATCGGCGCTGGCGGCCGCCCGGCGCTACAACCAGTTGGCGCGCGATCACGGCTTGACGCCGACGCAACTGGCGCTGGCGTTCTGCTACCGCTCCTGGCGCGTTGTCAGCACCATCATCGGCGTCACGTCGCTGGCCCAATTGGAGGAAAACCTCGACGCCTGGAGCGTGCGGCTTTCCGATGAGGTGCTGGCGGCGTGCGACGCGATCCGGCTGGAGATGCGCGACCCGGCGAACTGATGCATGGGGCCGCGCCCGCCCGTACAGTCTGTGTTTTCATTGCCAACCTTGCCAAGGAGTAGCGAACATGATCCAAGTCGTCGCCATCATCACCGCCAAGCCCGGCCAGCGCGAGAACATCCTGGAGGCGTTTCGCGCCAACCGTCCGGCCGTGTTGGCCGAGGAAGGCTGTGTCGAGTACAACACCGCGGTCGATGCCGCCGGGATGCCCGCCTCGCGCGGCACGCTGGGGCCGGACACCTTCGTGGTGATCGAAAAATGGGCCTCGCTGGCCGCCTTGCAGGCCCACGCCGCCGGGCCGAACATGGCGGCCTACGGCGCCAAGACCAAGGAGTGGACCGCCAGCCGCATGATTCACGTGCTGGACCCGCTCTGAGGCATTGAGGCGGGCCCGGTCGGCCTATCCGGCCGCGATCGTTTCAGCCGGCGGCCTAGATAGGCAGGGGTGACTTCACAGCGCCGCCAGCCGCGCCCGGTGGCGCGCGATCTGGCCGCGCACCTGCGCCGGGGCGGTGCCGCCCAGGGTGTTGCGGGCGTTCAGGCTGCCGCGCAGCGAGAGCACGTCGTACACCTCCTGCCCGATCGCGGGGTGGAACTCGCGCAGCACGCTCAGGGGCAGTTCGGACAGGTCGCAACCGTGCGCGCCGGCGGCCTTGACGGCGCGCGCCACGGTCTCGTGCGCGTCGCGAAACGGCAGCCCTTTCTTGACCAGGTAATCGGCCAGGTCGGTGGCGGTGGCGTAGCCTTTTTGCGCCGCCTGCTCCATGGCCTGGGCGTTGACGCCGATGCCGCCTTCCTTGGCGCCGGTGGCGGGGTTGAGCTGCCCGCCGATCATCTCGACGAAGATGCGCAGCGTGTCGCGCAGCGTGTCCACGGTGTCGAACAGCGGTTCCTTGTCTTCCTGGTTGTCCTTGTTGTAGGCCAGGGGCTGGCCCTTCATCAAGGTGATCAGGCCCACCAGGTGGCCGACCACGCGGCCCGTCTTGCCGCGCGCCAGTTCGGGCACATCGGGGTTTTTCTTCTGCGGCATGATCGACGAGCCGGTGGTGAAGCGGTCGGCGATGCGGATGAAGGCGAAGTTCTGGCTCATCCACAGGATCAGCTCTTCCGACAGGCGCGAGATGTGCACCATCACCAGCGCGGCGGCGGCGCTGAACTCGATGGCGAAGTCGCGGTCGCTCACCGCGTCCAGGCTGTTGTGGCACACGCCTTCCATGCCCAGGGTGCGCGCCACGCGCTCGCGGTCCAGCGGGTAGGTGGTGCCGGCCAGCGCGGCGCTGCCCAGCGGCAACTGGTTGACGCGGCGGCGCGCGTCGTGCAGGCGCTGCTCGTCGCGGGCGAACATTTCCACGTAGGCCAGCAGGTGGTGCGCGAAGCTCACCGGTTGCGCCACTTGCAGGTGCGTGAAGCCGGGCAGGATGACCTCGATGTGCCGCTCGGCCACCTCGATCAGCGCCCCTTGCAGCTCGCGCAGCAGGCCGGCCAGCAGGTCGATCTCGCCGCGCAGCCACAGGCGGATGTCGGTGGCCACCTGGTCGTTGCGGCTGCGGCCGGTGTGCAGGCGCTTGCCGGCGTCGCCCACCAGTTGCGTCAGGCGCGCCTCGATGTTCAGGTGCACGTCTTCCAGCGCTAGCTTCCACTCGAACGCGCCGCTGTCGATTTCGGCGCTGATCTGCGCCAGGCCGCTCTGGATGTCGGCGTGATCCTGCGCCGAAATGATGCCTTGCGCGGCCAGCATCTCGGCGTGCGCCAGGCTGCCGGCGATGTCGGCGCCGGCCAGGCGCTTGTCAAAGAACACGCTGGCGGTGTAGCGCTGCACCAGCTCGCTCATCGGCTCGGAAAACAGCGCCGACCAGGCTTCGGATTTTTTGTCGAGTTGGTTGGAGGACATGCGGGTGTGAGGACAGAGAAGAGGGCACTGCCAGACGACGGGCGGCGGCGCCCGCCGGACCCACGCAGCGCAAGCCAGAGGAGACTGGGCCGGTGGTGCAGCGCATGAAAAACGGGCAAATTTTATCGGTCTTGGGCGGCTGGGCGCTACCATTGCCCATTTCGCGTTTTTGCGCCTTGCCCCCGTCATGCCCTTGACCCTCACCATCGCCACCCGTGAAAGCCGCCTGGCCCTGTGGCAGGCCGAACACGTCCAAGCCCTGCTCCAGGCGCGCGGCCACGCCGTCACGCTGCTGGGCATGACCACGCGCGGCGACCAGATTCTGGACCGCACGCTGTCCAAGGTGGGCGGCAAGGGCCTGTTCGTCAAGGAGCTGGAAACCGCGCTGGAAGAAGGCCGCGCCGACATCGCCGTGCATTCGCTCAAGGACGTGCCGATGGAGCTGCCCGAGGGCTTCGAGCTGGCTTGCGTCATGCAGCGCGAAGACCCGCGCGACGCCTGGGTGTCGCCCCAGTACGCCGCCCCGGCCGATTTGCCGCCGGGCGCGGTCATCGGCACTTCCAGCCTGCGCCGCACGGTGCTGCTGCGCGCGCTGTTCGCCCAGCTGGGGCGCGACGACATCCGCATCGAGCCGCTGCGCGGCAACCTCGACACGCGCCTGCGCAAGCTCGACGAAGGCCAGTACGCCGGCATCGTGCTGGCGGCGGCGGGCCTCAAGCGCCTGGGGCTGGCGGCGCGCATCCGCCATGTCTTTGCCACTGGGGAGATGCTGCCCGCCGCCGGGCAGGGCGCGCTCGGCATCGAAACCCGCGCCGGGCGGCCTGAACTGGCCGAAGCGCTGGCGCCGCTGGCCGACCGCGCCACCTGGCTGGCGGTGGCCGCCGAGCGCGCCGTCAGCCGCGCGCTGGGCGGCAGTTGTTCCATGCCGCTGGCCGCTCACGCCACGCTGGGCGGCGCGCGGTTGTCCCTGCGCGCCGCCTGGGGCGAGCCGGAGGGCGATGCGCACCTGGTCACCGCGCAAGGCGAGGTCGAGGTGGCCGACCTGGCGCAGGCCACCGCGCTGGGCGAGCGCGTGGCCGCCGAGTTGCGGGCGGGTGGCGCGAAATGAGCCCCGGCCCAGGGCCCCACGGCCATTGATCCATGTTGCCGCCGCGCCTGATCGTCACCCGTCCCGCGCGTGAAGCGGCGCGCTGGGTGCGCGAGCTGGGCGCGCGCGGCCTGGGCGTCTGCGCGCTGCCGCTGATCGAGATCGTGCCGGAGCCGCTGACCGGCGCGCTGGCGGCGGCGCGCCAGCATCTGGACGGCTACGACGCGGCCATGTTCGTCAGCGCCAATGCGGCGCGCGGCTTACTGGCGCCGGCCCCGGCCACGCTGGCCGCGCCCGCCTTGCAAGCCATGGCAACCCGCGCCTGGTCCACCGGCCCCGGCACCACCCGGGCGCTGCTGGAGGCCGGCTGGCCGGCGGCGCGCGTGGATGCGCCGCCGCCCGACGCGGCGCAGTTTGATTCCGAAGCCCTGTGGGCGCGCGTGCAGGGGCAGTTGCGGCCCGGCCTGCGCGTGCTGATCGTGCGCGGCGGCGACGCTGCGGGCCGGCTGGCTGGGCGTACCTGGCTGGCCGAGCAGTTGCGCGCCGCCGGCGCGGCGGTCGAGCAGGTGGCGGCCTACCGGCGCGCCGCCCCGGCGCTGGACGCGGCGCAGCGCGCGCTGGCCACAGCGGCGGCGGGCGATGGCAGCCGCTGGCTGTTCAGCAGCTCCGAAGCCATCGCCAACCTACGCGCCGCGCTGCCGGCGCAGGACTGGTCCGCCGCCGTCGCCCTGGCCACCCACCCGCGCATCGCGCAGGCCGCCCGCGCCGCCGGTTTCGGCACCGTGCGCGAGGCGCCGCCGACCCCGGAGGCGGTGGCGGCGTCGATAGAATCGGCCCCATGAGTTCCGAGCCGATGAACGCCGCGCCGTCGCCAGCGCCCGTGCCGCCGCTGGCCGCGCCAGCCGCCGAACCGGCCCCGCGCCGCCGCGGCGTGCCGCGCGACGTGCTGGCGGCCTGGCTGCTGGCTGCCGTGGCCATCGTCATCAGCGTGTTGCTGTGGCAGAAGCTGGAGGGCATGCAGCAGCAGTTGGCGCGCCAGAGCGCCGACGCCGGCAACAACGCGGTCGAAGCCCGCGCGCTGGCGCGCCAGGCCGAGGAAACGGCGCGCGACGCCGCCGCCAAGGCGGCGCTGCTGGACACCCGGATCGGCGAGATGAGCGCCTACCGCGCCCAGCTCGAAGACCTGGTGCAGACCTTCACCCGCGCCCGCGACGAGAATCTGGCGATCGACCTGGAAACCGCGCTGCGCGTGGCGCAGGACCAGACGCAACTGACCGGCAGCGTCGAGCCGCTGCTGGCCGCGCTGCGCACCGCCGAGCGGCGCCTGGGCCGCAGCGCCGATCCACGGCTGGTGCCGGTGGCGCGGGCCGTCGCCAAGGACCTGGAGCGCGTCAAGACAGCCAGCTTGCCCGACACCGCCGGGCTGCTGGCGCGCATCGACCAGTTGCTGCGCCAGGTGGACGACCTGCCCCTGGCCAACGACGTCGGCCGCGCCCGTTCTGAACCGGCCCCGGGCGAGCGCGCCGCGCAGCCGCCCGGGTCGTGGTGGGCGCGCTGGCGCGACGTGCTGCTGGCCGAGGCGCGCGATCTGCTGCGCGTCAGCCGCATCGACCGGCCCGAAGCCACCCTGCTCAGTCCGGAGCAGGCGTTCTTCGTGCGCGAGAACCTCAAGCTGCGCTTGCAGGGCGCGCGCCTGGGCCTGCTGGCGCGCCAGTACGAAGCCGCGCGCGCCGACCTGAGCGCCGCGCAGACGGCGCTCGGCGCCTGGTTCGACCCGGCCTCGCGCCGCACCCAGGCCGCCGCCGCGTTGCTGCAGCAGATCCAGGGCCTGACCAAGGCGGCCGAACTGCCGCGCGTGCAGGACACGCTGGCGGCGCTGGGCGCGGCCAGCGCCGTCGACGCGCCGGCAGGGAGCAAGTAAACCCATGCGCGCCGCACTGTGGCTGCTGGGCCTGTTCGCCGCTGCGGTGGCGCTGGCGCTGTTTGCCGGCGACAACCAGGGCATGGTGACCGTGTTCTGGCCGCCGCACCGGGTCGATCTGTCGGTCAATCTGGCGCTGCTGCTGCTGCTGCTGGCCTTCGCGCTGCTGTATGTGGCGCTGCGCGGCTTCGGCGCGCTGCTGCAATTGCCTCGCCGGGCGCGGCACTGGCGGGAGCGCCAGCGCGAACGCGCCACCCACGCGCTGCTGCTGGACGCCATGACGCAGTACAACGCCGGGCGTTTTTTGCGCGCGCGCAAGGCCGCCGAGACGGGGCTGGCGCGCGCGCAGGCGCTGGCCGACGGCGCCGACGCGCCGCCGCACGCCGCCAGCCTGCGCGTGCAATTGCACATGACCGTGGCCGAAAGCGCCCACGCCCTGCAAGACCGCGCCACGCGCGAGCAGCACTATGCGTTGGTGCAGGCGGCGCTGACGGCGGGCGGCGGCGCGTCGGAATTGCGCGAAGGCATGTTGCTGCGCGCCGCCCGCTGGGCGCTGCACGACCGCGACCCGTCGGGCGCGCTGGAGCGCCTCGGCGAACTGCCCGGCGGCGCGCACCACCGCACTGCCGCGCTGCGCATCAAGCTGAAGGCGGCCCGGCAGGCCGCGCGCCTGACCGAGGCCATGGAAACCGCGCGCCTGCTGGCCAAGCACCGCGCCTTTTCGCCCGACGCGGCGCGCAGCCTGGTGCGCGGGCTGGCGGGCGACCTGATCCAGGGCGCGCACGATCCGACGCAGTTGCAGCAGGTCTGGGCGGCGTTCGACGCCAGCGAGCGCGCCATGCCCGAGTTGGCCTTGCGCGCCGCCCGGCGCATGCTCGATCTGGGCGGCGACCACGTCGTGGCGCGCCAGTGGCTGCGGCCGGTGTGGGAGCAAATGCTCGCCGTCCCCGAATCGTTCGACGACATCGACCGCGTGCAGATGGCGCGCGTGCTGGAGGCCGGCATGGCCGGTGACGACGACGAGTGGCTGGCCCGCATCGAGGCCGTCAGTCAGGCCAACCCGCGCAGCGCCATCCTGCAATACCTGGCCGGCATGGCCTGCCTGCACCGTGGCCTGTGGGGTCGGGCGCAGTTGCTGCTGACCCAGGCCGCCCGCGCGCTGCCCGACGTCGCCTTGCGCCAGCATGCCTGGCGCGCCCTGGCCCAACTGGCCGAGCAGCGCGGCGACGAAGCGGCAGCGGGCGAGGCCTGGAAGCGGGCGGCGCAGGACTGATTCCTGAAGACTTTCATTGCCGTTCAGCCTGATCCCGAGCTGGTCGCAAGGTCGAAGACCAGCGCGACGGGACGGCATGGCGGTGCAGTTGGCCATCGCTCGCGCAAGCGTCGCGTGGGAATGGCAGGGCTGACCGTTGCCCTGCTGGCGCGCTCCCGGTCATAATCAAAACTCGTTGGCTGAAACGAGTGTGGGTGCTGCGTTTCAGTTTCAGATTTTGTCCTGTAAACAGTCTCTTGCGGAGAATCTTCTAATGGTAGTGAATGCTGCCCTCCGTGCCCAACCGCAGGCCGCCGCGGAGGATGCGGACGACGATCTGGCTCGGATCACGCACTGGACCATCGCCATCGTGCAGCCGTCAGGGTATAGGCACAGCAGCGCGATGATGGAGATTGCGGAAACCCTGTTGCATGCCCTGCGGCGGCTCGGCCGGCAAGCCGATCTGGACGTGGGCCTGTCGAATAGGGAGCCAGGCGGGCTGGTGGTGCTGGGCGCGCATCTGCTTCCCAGGCGTTGCCGCCGCACGCGGTAATCTACAACATGGAGCAGTTGTTGGCTTGGGAGCAGGTCCACGCGCGCAGGAACGCCAAAGTTGCCACGAACTTCTTTGACCAGTTGATGCGCCACCGCGTCTGGGATTACAGCGAGGCGAATGTTCGTTGGTTGCGCGAGCGCGGACACCAGCGGGTCAAGCGGCTGCCGGTGGGCTATGTGCCTGAGCTGTCGCGGGTGTCAGCGCGCGGCACGCCGGACGTGGATGTGCTGTTTTACGGAAGTCTCAACCCGCGCCGTACCTCGATCCTGGACGCCCTGCGCGCTCGCGGACTGCGCGTGGAAGCGCTGTTTGGCGTGTATGGTCAAGCCCGCGACGCCTGGATCGGACGGGCCAAGGTGGTGCTGAACATGCACTTCTACGAGAGCAAGCTGTTCGAGATCGTGCGGGTCTCCTATCTGCTGGCTAACCGCAAGGCCGTCGTGTGCGAGCACTCGGTCATGAACGACGACGATACCCCCCTGTGTGAAGGCATGGCGTACGTGCCGTACGACGGATTGGTCGACGCCTGCGAAGCCCTGGTGCGCGACGATGCGCGCCGCGCCCAGCTGGAGCGCTGCGGCTACGAACTGTTCAGCCGCCGCGATGCCACCCGCCTGATGGCCGGGTTGCTGGGCCTGCCGGTGGCGGATCCTGTGAGCCATGCGGCCAGCCGCCCCGAATAAAAACACGCCCCGGCGCGGCACGCGCCTGGTGCCTGAATGGTTATAAAACATGGTATTTGTAAGGATTTGTAGGGGCGTCCAGCCTTTTGGGTGTCTGAAAATTGCGTGCCGAGCGTGAAAAATTTCACACAACTGGCTGATTCGAGGTAACTTTGATTAAATTTTCGTTTCCCTCCAATGGGGATGCCGTTTTTTTGTAAAGAAAATATTTGAGAAGGTGTCTGTTCGGTGAATGGATCGCGTTTCAACCTGAAAGCGGCGGTGGGATGTGCCCGCCAAGGCCTGTGATCGGGCGCGCCCGGCAAAGCGCGAGGGCGCGGCGGGCCGGTGCCCGCATGAACGCGCCATGCCGCAGGGCGCGGCGAGCGTGGCACTGGCGGGCGGTGAGTCCGATCGAAGTCAAAAACTGTTGTGCTGACGCGGAGTTGCGACGGTCACAGCGCGCTCAACCGCCGGCTTGGACGAACATGGTGGTGTGCGCGAGGCGCTGATGGCCGGCAGGATTTGCGGTCGCTGATATCGGCGATGCCAGCGGACCGGGGGCCGCTTTGCCAGGACCACCGCTGAAGTGTTGCTTCCCGGCAGTTTTGTATCGTCAACGATACAATTCCAAAAAATGGACAACGGGCGCAGGTTACACTGGCGGTTGGTGACAGGCAGATCGCCTCTGCTGCTGGTGTAACCGCTGCGGTTTTTCAGCGGTGGGAGTGAGCTGGGCGTCTGGTTGATCTGGCTGAATGTACAAGTGGAGACTGGGCGGGGCGGTGTTTTCGCCGCCGCGCCCGCTCTCATGAAAGTGAGCGTCAGGATTGTTGTGCAATACCCCGCCTGTAAATTCAAAGCCTGCCGTGCGCCAAGCACTGCGGCGTTGCAGCGTGGCGGCGCTGCTGATTGCGGCGGCGGCGGCGCACGCGCAGGGAGATGGCGCGGCGCCCCCGGCGTCGCCTGAAACGCCTGCCGCGGTCGACAGCCAGGGCCAGCCCAGCCAGGCCGCGCCGACGGCCGGGGAGGCTTCCGCGCCGCCATCGATCAAGCCCCGCCGTCGTCGGGTCGTCGTGGTTCGCAACGTGCCGGCCGATGGCGCACCGCCGTCGACGCCTGCCGAAGCGCCCGCTGCGGCCGCAGGTCAACCGGATGGGGGCGGATGGGGGGCGGCACCGGCGCCCGCGCAAGCCGACGACGCGCAGTCAGCGCCACCGTCCGAGGTGCCCGTTGCGGGCGATGGTTCACCGAATGGGGCCGAGCCGATGGCCGCGCAGGTCGACGGCGCACCGCCCGTGATGACGCCCGAAGCGCCCGTCGCGGCCGACGGTCAAGGCGGTTGGGGCGAGCCGGCTGCTGCGCCGGCAGACAACGCACAACCCGCGACGAAGTCCAGCCACCGGCGGGTGGTGGTGGTTCGTCGCGCGCAGGTCGAGGGCGCGCCGCCGCCGATGGCCTCCGAAACGCCGGTCGCGGCCGATGCTCAGCTGAATGGGGGCGACGCGGGCGCGGCACCGTCCGCGCCGCCGCCCGAAGCGCCGGTTGCGGGCGATGGTTCGCCGAATGGGGCCGAGCCGATGGCCACGCAGGTCGAGGGCGCGCCGCCCGTGATGACGCCTGAAGCACCCGTCGCGGCCGATGGCCAAGGCACTTGGGGCGAACCGCCTGCCGCTTCGGCTCCCGCGCAGGAAAACGGCGCACAGCAAGCGCCCACGACGCCTGAAGTGGCCGGCAGCCAGCGGCACCGTGTCTACGTCAAACCAAAATCGCGTCGCGAGCCGGCTGCAACCGAAGCCGCCGGCGCGAGCACCGATGGCACCAAGCCCGCGGCGACGACGACCACCGTCATGACGGGCAATCCGCCCGTGCGCGTCGAGTCCGGGCCGGTCGCCAAGTTGGGCTTGCGGCAGGCCGTCGCGCTCGCGCTGGAGCGGCACCCCTCGATTTACGGGGCGCGGGCCATGATCGCCCAGACCGAGGCCCAGGTGGCGGTGGCCAAGTCGGCGCGCTGGCCGGTGATCAGCTACGGCGTGGGGCCGGGCTACGACGCCAACGCGGGCCAGACAGGCAAGTACACCAACGTGCAGACTTCGCTCGGCATCACCGAGACGCTGTACGACTTCGGGGCTACGCCGGGCTCCATCAGCGGCGCCGAGGCGCGGCGCGACAAGCAGACCTATCTGGCCGCCAGTGCGACCGAAACGGTGGCGCAGCAGACGGCCGAGACCTTCGTGGAGATGGTGGCGGCGCAGGAAGTGATCGCCGCGGCGGACCGGCAGGCGCAGGCGCTCGACGATATCCGGGTCAAGATCGAACGGCGGGTGAAGGCGGGGCTGTCGGACGTGTCCGACCTCAAGCGCACCGATGTGAGCGTGCAGCGGGCGGTGGCCGACCGGCTGCAGGCCCAGACGCGCTACAACATTGCCGCCGACACGATGGCGCAGCTGATCGGCCTGCGCGTGGGCAGCGTGGCGGACATGCCGGCCACGCTCGGCGCGGTGCAGCAGCTGGGGCCGCGCGGCGACAGCGTGGAAGATGCGCCGGCGCTGCAGGCGGCGCGCAGCGGCGCGACGGCGGCGGACGCGGATTTGAAGGTGGCCCGGGGCCGGCGCTACCCCTCGATCGGGGTCGGGGTGACCCGCAGCGATTCCCTGATCAACGGCTCCATCTACACCACCACGCAGTTTGGCTTGATGGTGCACGGCAACTTCGAGACCGGCCGCGGAGCCATGTTCCAGGTGGAAGCGGCCAGCGCCGCGCGCGAGGCCGCCGAGCACGATGTCGAGTACCAGCGGCTGTCGGCGGAGACGGCGCTGGCCACGGCGGACCAGGACGCGGCCGGCGCGCGGTCGCGCATCGAGGCCTACGACAAGATGATGCAGCTCTGGAAAGAGTCGCGTGAACTTTACTGGCAGGAATATGTGTTGAACAAGCGGAGCCTGTCCGATGTGTTCAACATGGAGCGCGACATTTTCTCGGCCGACGCTGAGCGGATTGACGCCATCAAACAAGGCATGGTCGCAACGCTGCGGGCGCACGCGGCGACGGGGTCACTGGTCGAGCATCTGCGCGGGAGCGGACGGTCATGAGTGCGAACAAAGCGATGAATCCAATGGACAAGGCTGCCGCGGCAGCGGCGGCGACGGCGGCGGCCATGGAGCTGGCCAACACCCGCCCCACCGCGGAGCGCACGCAGATGGCCGAGCGCTGGGCGCCGATGCTGGAACTGGCGGCGCAGTATCTGGGCCTGTCGATTTCGGACGAGGCCCTGCGCCGCGCCTTTGCCTGGTCGGAGGGCGGCAGCGAGGAAGACATGGTCGTCTCGGCGGTGCAGGCGGCGGGGTTCTCGGCGCAGTTCGTCGACATCGGCGACAGCAAGGTGGACACGGTGCATCTGCCCGCGCTGGCGCGCCTGGGCGACCAGGTCGTGCTGCTGACCGAGATCGACGAGGAAACGGCGCGCTTCATCATGCTGGCCGATGGCCGCCGCGACGATCGCAGCGCGACGCGGGCGGCGTTCACCAGCCAGCTCAAAGGGCCCGTGCTGGTGCTCAACGAGGCCATCGAGCGCCATTACCAGCGGGTCGATGACTATCTCAAGCTGCGCTCCAACAACTGGCTGCGGCAGGTCTTTGCCGACAACTGGCGCGTGCTGTTCGAGCTCGGCGCGGCTTCGCTGGTGGGCAACCTGCTGGCGGTGGGCACGTCGCTGTTCGCCATGCAGGTCTGGGACCGCGTGGTGCCGGCGCGCTCCACCAACACCATGTGGGTGCTGGCGATGGGGGTGGCCATCGCGCTGCTGTTCGACTTCATGCTGCGCATGGCGCGCGTGTCGCTGGCCGACCGCTTCGGCAAGCAGGCCGACCTGAAGCTCTCGTCCTGGTTCTTCGAGCGCGCGCTCGACATCCGCAACGACGCCCGCCCGCGCTCGCCCGGCTCACTGATCGCGCAGTTGCGCGACCTGGAGCAGGTGCGTGAATTGCTCACTTCCACCACCATGGGCACGCTGATTGATCTGCCGTTCGTGGCCACCTTCCTGCTCATCATGTGGCTGATCGGCGGCAATCTGGCGCTGGTGCCGTTGGTGGCCGTGCCGCTGGTGATCATCCCCTGCCTGCTGGTGCAGATTCCGCTGAAAAAACTCGCCGAGGCCAACCTGGTCGAAAGCGCGCTGCGCAACACCATCCTGATCGAATCGGTGCACCGCATCGAGGACATCAAGCTGCTGCAGGTCGAGCGCCGCTACACCCAGTTATGGAACCGGGTCAACGAGGCGGCGGGCACGGTCAGCCTCAAGCAGCGCTACCTGAGCGCGTTCCTGGTCAACTACAGCCAGACGATCCAGCAACTGGCCTACGTCGGGGTGGTGGTGGCCGGCGTCTACGGCATCATGGCCAACCAGCTGTCGTTCGGCGCGGTGCTGGCCTGCTCGATCCTGACCAGCCGCACCATCGCGCCGCTGGCGCAGATCGCTGGCGTCCTCGGGCGGCTGCAAAGCGCCTGGGCCAGCAAGATCGGCCTGGACCGCCTGCTGTCGCTGCCGGTCGACCACGATCCCGATGTGGACGTGTACCACCGTCCCCGCCTGGCGGGCAGCTACCGCTTCGATCAGGTGCTGTACGGCTACGAGATGGACCGCCCGCCGGCCATGTCGGTGCGCGCCCTGGACATCGCGCCGGGTGAAAAAGTGGGCGTGCTGGGCAAGGTGGGGGCCGGCAAATCGACCTTCCTGAAGCTCGCCGCCGGGCTGTCCAGGCCGGTGCAGGGCCAGATCTTCATCGACGGCATGCCGTCGACCACCATCGACATGTCCGACTTGCGTCGCGACATCGCCTTTCTGTCGCAGGAGGCTAGCCTGTTTCACGGCAGCCTGCGCGAGAACCTGCTGATGGCCAACCCCTGGGCGAGCGACGAGGAAATGATCGCGGCGCTCAAGCTGGCTTGCGCCGACCAACTGCTGCTGAACCAGCAAAAAGGGCTGGACCTGGCGATCCGCGAGGAGGGCAAGGGCCTGTCCGGCGGGCAGCGGCAGGCGTTGATGCTGGCGCGCACCTTCCTGCGCGATCCCCAGATTCTGCTGCTCGACGAACCCACCGCCTCGCTCGACGAGGGCACCGAAATGGCCGTGGTCGCCAACCTCAAGCGCTGGATCGGCGACCGCACGCTGCTGGTGGCCACGCACCGCCCGGCGTTGCTGGCGCTGGTCAACCGCCTGATCGTCATCGACAGTGGCCGGGTGGTTCTCGATGGGCCCAAGGATCAGGTGATTGCCCGACTGTCGCAACCCGTGCAACACGCACAGCCGGCGCCGTCCGCCGGTGGGATCAAGGTGACCGTGAATCCGCCGGCGGCCCGTCCCGCCGCAGCGCAACCGGCTCAGGGAGGCCAGTCATGAGCAACACCGCATTTCATCTCGGCAACTGGCGCGGCTCGCGGGCGCGCCGCATCATGTGGCTCATCATCGGCGTGGTGGTGGTGCTGTTCGTCTGGGCGCGCTTTGCCACGCTCGACGAAGTGGCGGTTGGCGAAGGCAAGGTGACGCCGTCTTCCAAGAGCCTGAAGATTCAGAGCCCCGACGGCGGTATTCTTTCCGAACTGTTCGTGCGCGAAGACAGCATCGTCGCGGTGGACCAGAAACTGGCCACGCTCGATCCCGTGCAGGCGCGCAGTTCGGTGGGCGAGGCGCGCGCGCGCATCGCCAACCTGCGCGCCAAGGGCGCGCGGATCGAGGCCGAAATGGACAACCGCCCGTCGATTACCTTCCCGACCGACATCCAGATCGATCCCGACGTGATCGCGCGCGAGAACGCCACGTTCCGCACCAACCGCGCCGCGTACCAGGCGGCGGTGACCAACCTCCAGACGGAACTGGGGCTGGCCGAGCAGGAGCTGAAAACCGTGCAGCCGTACCTGGCCAGCGGCGCCGCCAACGAAATCGAAGTGCTGCGCCTGCGCCAGAAGGTGGCCGACCTGAACACCCGGCTGTCCGCGACCAAGAATCAGTACTACGTCGCCCTGAAGGACGAATACGGCAAGGTGGCGGGCGAACTCGATCCGCTGGTCCAGGTCGAGGCCGGGCGCGCCGACAAGCTCAACCACACCGTCATCCAATCGCCGGCGCACGGCATCGTCAAGGACATCGCCAACACCACCATCGGCGGCGTCATTGCCCCCGGCGGCCTGCTGATGGAGATCGTGCCGCTGGAAGACCAGTTGCTGATCGAGGCGCGCATTGCGCCGCGCGACATCGCGTTCATTCACGACGGGCAGAAAGCCAACATCAAGATCACCGCCTACGATTCGGGGATTTACGGCACGCTCCCGGGTACCGTCGAGAGGATTTCTCCCGACACCATCACCGACGACGTCGATCGCCGCATCCAGTATTTCCGCGTGTACATCCGCACCGAGCGCGCCTATCTGGAAACCGCCGACGGCAAGCAGCACCCCATCATGCCCGGCATGGTGGCCACGGCTGAAATCCGCACCGGCCAGAAAACCGTCTACGACTACCTCATCAAGCCGTTGAACAAGGCGGGCGAGGCGTTGCGGGAGCGGTGAGAAACCTCTTTCGCGGGTTCCATGGCTGTAGGGGCGGCACGATGAGCCCGCGTCCAATTCCCCTCCTCGGAGGGGTGGCGTGTAGCGTCGGGGTGGTGACGGCGTCACCCGAGAGCTTGGGCTTGATGCGGAAGCCGCGCCACCACCCCGCCCTTCGGGCACCCCTTCACGGAGGGGAATAAAACTACCTTCTCTTGCTGGGGGAAAGGCGTTTTTATTTCAGGCATGAGCAGGCGTCCTTTGCCCCCCAGCCCGGCCACGGCCGGCAAGTCGCAGCAGCAGTACCGGGCCGCTGTCGCGCGCGGCGACTTTGCGGCGGCGATCGCCGCCGCGCTGGTGTTTGCCCGCGCCAACCCCAGGGCCGGCGAACCCTGGGCGGATGCCGCCGCCTGCGCCGTGCATTGCGAACGCTGGGACGACGCCATCCGCTACGGCCAGACCGCCGTGCAGCGCGGCGCCAAATCGCCCAACGCTTGTGACGCGCTGGCGCACGCCTACGGCGCCAAGCGCCAGTGGGATCAGGCCGCCCAGTGGGGGCGGCGCTCGCTGGCCATGAAGGATGGCGCGCGCCCGGTGTCCCCTTGGGTTGCGCCCGCCTTGCCGCCGCCGCCTGGTCCCCAAACGCGCCACCTCAACGTCATCGCCTTTTCCCTGTTCGGCGCGCGCTCCAAGTACTGCGAGCCGGCGGTGCTCAACGCCATCGAGCAGCCTCAGGTCTATCCGCACTGGACCTGCCATTTCTACGTCGACGACAGCGTCCCGCCGGATGTGATCCGCCGCCTCCAGGAACAGGGCGCCCAGGTCATTGCGGTCGATGACGCGCTCAAAAAATGGCCCGGGCCGATGTGGCGCTTTGCCGCCCTCGACGCGCCGGGCGTGCACCGCGTGCTCTTGCGCGATGCCGATTCGCTCATCGGCGCGCGCGAAGCGGGTGCCGTCGCGCAGTGGGTTGACAGCGGCAAGTGCTTTCACCACATGCGCGACAGCGGCTCGCACACCGCGCTGATGCTAGCGGGCATCTGGGGCGCCGTCGGCGGCGCGCTGCCGCCCGTGACGCCCTTGATCGAAGCCTTTCTGGCCCGGCCGGTGGCCTCGCAGCGCTTTGCCGACCAGGACTTTCTGGCGCAGTACCTGTGGCCGATCTGCAAGCAGGACATGCTGTGCCACGATTCGGTGTTCGGCTTCATGAACGCGCTGCCTTTCCCCGGTGGCGGGCCGCCGGGCGGATCGAACCTCAGCTTTGCCGAAGGCCATGCGCATGTCGGCTGCGCCGAAGGCATTCCCATCTTCAACTGCCCCACCGCGCTGCCCGAGGGCAGCGCCGTCACTTGGCAGTTGTTCGAGCGCCGGGACGGTGAAGAATGGCCGCTGACCTCGGCCTATCCGGCGGTGGTGCGCGGCGGCGCCGTCAGCGACAACATTCCAGCGCGCTTTGCGCGCCGGCTGAACCAGCCGGATCTGAAATTCCGGATTGCGCCCAAAAATTGAAGGGAGCGCCACCATGAAAGTATCCGTCATTTTGCCGATTTACAACGCCGAACGGTATCTGGCGGAGTGCTTGAATTCATTGCTGGCGCAAACCATGCGGGATTTCGAGATTCTCGCGGTGAATGATGGCTCGGCGGACAAGAGCGGCGAAAGATTGAACGCCTACGCTGAGAAAGATGCGCGCATCAAGGCGCGGCATTTCAATAAAAACTACGGCGAGCCGCGCGCGGTCCATCACGCCTGGCGCGAAGCGCAAGGCGAGTACCTGGCCCGCATGGACAACGACGATATTTGCCTGCCGGAGCGTTTTGCCGCGCAGGTCAACTACCTGGATGCGAACAGCGCGCGTGTCTCGGTGCTGGGCTCGAACATGCAGGCCTTTGGAGCGACGCAGCTGACGACGGACGTGCCTTTGAGCGATGCCGACATCAAGGCCAATCTGGCCGTGCGCGGGCCAATATCATGAATCCAACCGCCATGTGGCGACGCGTGTGGTTCGCCGAGAAAGATCTGTTTTATGGCGATCTGAAGAACGTCTCGGATTACGGATTGTGGGTGGATTGCATGCTGGCGGGTGGCCATTTCGCCAACCTGAAGCCGGCGTTGTTGAGGTATCGCGTGCACGCCGAGCAAGCGACGAAAGACACGCAGGCCACCGACGCGGGCGTGCAAATGATCTTGAGGAAATTGATGGCGCAATGGTTCCCGCAATTGACGGCGGAACAAGCGGCGGCGCTGGCGGCGATTTGTCATATGGCCGGCGATCAGAAGGGGTTGCAGTACCAGACCCTGGAGCAGGCGTTTGCCGCCCATGCCGTGGTGCAAAAGGATACCCGCGCGCGCTTTGGCGAGAACCGGCCCAGGGTCCTCGCGCATATCGCGCAGAGGGTGCAGGTATGGCAAAGCGCGGTGCAACAGGCGCAGCAGAACAAGGCCGCGCACAAACCGGCGTCTGCCGGCTAGCGGCCACCAGCCCCGCCTTGCCCCAAGGGGGGAAGGAACCGGGCGCGGATTACGACTTGGCCGGGTTGCCGTCCGTGGCTGGCGTGCGGATCAGGCGCTCGAACGCCGCGAGCGCCGCCGTGGCGCCGGAGCCGGCGGCCACCACGATCTGCTTGTAGGGCGTGGTGGCGCAGTCGCCGGCGGCAAAGATGCCCGGCGCGCTGGTCTGGCCCCTGGCGTCGATGACGATTTCGCCTTGCCGCGTGCGCTCGAGTGCGCCTTCGAGCCATTCGGTGTTGGGGATCAGGCCGACTTGGACGAACACGCCTTCAAGCGGCAGGGTGACCCGCTCGCCGCTGTCACGGCGCTCGAAGTTCAGGCCGTTCACCTTGCCGCCAGCGCCGGTGATTTCACCGATCTGCACCTGGGTGTGGATGGCGACGTTGGGCAGGCTGCGCAGTTTGTCGGCCAGCACAGCGTCGGCGCGCAGGTCGGAGCGGACCAGCAGGGTCACGTGGCCGACCACGCCCGCCAGGTCGATGGCCGCTTCCACGCCCGAATTGCCGCCGCCGATGACGGCCACGTCCTTGCCTTTGAACAGCGGCCCGTCGCAGTGCGGGCAGTAGGCCACGCCGTGGTTCTTGTATTCCTGCTCGCCCGGGCAGCCGACGTTGCGCCAGCGCGCGCCGGTGGCGATGATGACGGTGCGGCTGTGCACCTGGCCGCCGTTGTCCAGCGTGAGGCGGGCCAGGCCGCCCGGCTGGTCGGCGGGCGCGAGCGCGGCCACGCGCTGGGCGCTCATCACGTCCACGCCGTAGCCGCGCACCTGCTCGGTGAGCGCGGCGGCGTAGGCCGGGCCGCCGGTGTGCGGCAGGCCGGGGTAGTTCTGGATGTCGTTGGTGTCGTTGACCTGGCCGCCCAGGCGCTCGGCGATCAGGCCGGTGCGGATGCCCTTGCGCGCCGCATAGATGGCCGCCGCCGCGCCCGCCGGACCGCCGCCGATGACCAGCACGTCGAACGGCGCCTTGGCGCTCAATTTGGCGGCGTCGCGCGTGGCCGAGCCGGTGTCCACTTTTTGCAGGATGTCTTCCAGCCCCATGCGGCCATTGGCGAAGAACTGGCCGTTCAGGTACACCGTGGGCACGCCCATGATTTCGCGCTGGTCGATTTCGCCCTGGAACAAGCCGCCGTCGATGATGGTGGTTTTGATGCGCGGGTTGCGGATGGCCATGAGCGCCAGCGCCTGCACCACGTCCGGGCAGTTGTGGCACGACAGGCTCATGTAGACCTCGAAGTCCAGGTCTACGTCCAGCGCGTCGATCTGCGTCAGCGTGTCGGCTTCCACCTTGGGCGGGTGGCCGCCGGTCCACAGCAGGGCCAGCACCAGCGAGGTGAATTCGTGCCCCATCGGCAGGGCGGCAAAGCGCAGCCGGACGGGGGCGCCCTGGCGCTGCACGGTGAACGAGGGGCGGCGCGCGTCGTCGCCGTCGGTGCGCAGCGCGATCATGTCGCCGCGCAGGCCGGCGACGAGTTCCAGCAATTCGCGCAGCTCGCGCGAGGTCTCGCTGCCGTCCAGCGAGGCCACCAGTTCGAACGGTTCCTTCACGCGCTCAAGGTAGGCGGCCAGTTGCTGCTTGATGTCGTTGTCGAGCATGGTGAAGGCTCCTGTGAGGCTCCATCCCCCGAAAGGGGAAGGCGATTTTATTCCCCTCGTGGGAGGGGAGCCCGAAGGGCTGGGTGGTTGCGCGGTCTGCGCATCACCCCAGCTCTTTCAGGTGGCGCCGTCACCACCCCGGCGCTACGCGTCACCCCTCCAAGGAGGGGAATCTGACGCGGGCTTGTAGCATGCACCGTGGCGCTTGACAACAGCCATAGAACCTTCCCGCAAGGGGGAAGGTGTGCAGGTTAGATCTTGCCGACCAGATCGATCGAAGGCTTGATCGTTTTCTCGCCATCTTTCCACTTGGCCGGGCACACCTCGCCGGGGTGGGCGGCGGTGTACTGGGCGGCCTTGAGCTTGCGCAGGGTTTCCTTCACGTCGCGGGCGATTTCGTTGGAGTGGACTTCCATCGTCTTGATGGTGCCGCTCGGGTCGATGATGAAGGTGCCGCGCAGCGCCAAGCCTTCGGCGTCGATGTGCACGTCGAACGCCTTGGTCAACTGGTGCGTGGGGTCGCCCACCAGGAAGAACTTGGCCTTGCCGACGGCGGCGGAGGTTTCGTGCCAGACCTTGTGCGAGAAGTGCGTGTCGGTGGTGACCGCGTACACCTCGGCGCCGGCTTTCTGGAACTCGGCGTAGTGCTCGGCGGCGTCCTCGATTTCGGTCGGGCAGTTGAAGGTGAAGGCGGCGGGCATGAAGATCACGACCGACCATTGCTTGCCGTTGGACAGGTTCTGCTCGGTCACGGCCTCGAACTTGCCGTTGTGGAAGGCCTGGGTCTTGAAGGGCTGGACCTTGGTGTTGATCAGGGACATGCGTGGACTCCTTGGTTGATGAAGTGGGGCAACAGGTTAATTATAGATTGACGCTATTGAATTATGTGATTCATTTTGTCTAATCTATATATAGCCAGGCCCTATGGGGATTGGGGCGGACCGTCAGGGCCGCTGGCGAAGGGCTGGCGCATGGCCCGGCCCTTCGTTAGCGCGACTCAGAGGGACAGGTCCGGCATCGTCACGGGCAGGTGCTTGCGCGTTTCCACCAGCACCAGCGGGCCGTCGTCCAGTGCCACGGCGGGCGGACGCTCGCGCGGCACGTGGATGGGCCGGGGTTCGGCGGCGATGGACGCCCGCACGGCGGCCACCTTGCCGGCGTCGGAATTCACCCAGCTCAGGCCGGCGGCATCGGCGATGCGGGCCAGTTCGTCGGTCGGCAGGGTGAACGGCGCGGCCTTGGGCAGGGCGGCGGGCGTAGGCGCTGCCGCTGCCGGGGCTGCTGCGGCGGGCGCGGCAGGTTCCTCGGCGGGCGGTGGCGCTTGCCAGATCGGCGCTGCGGGCGTGGCCGGCGCCGGGTCGGCACTGACTGCCGGCACGTCGGCCTCGGCGCCGCGCGAGAAGTACGAACGCGGCGCGGCGGCCTCGTGCTCGCTGGCGCGCGGGGCGCTGGCGAGGTTCATGGCCGCGGCGTCGGTGTCGGTGCCGGCGTCGACGGGTTCGGCGCCGGCGCGCGGTTCGCGGGTTTCGTTCTGGCGCTCGCCGCTGCGTTCCCGACGGTCGCGGCCGCCGCGCTCACGCGGGCGGTGCTCGCGGCGCTCTTCATTGAGGGCGGCGTTGGCGGACAACTCAGCGGGGCTGGTCACGGCGTGGTCCGCGCTGGCGGCTGCGGTGCCGTTGGGCGGCAGGGCGGTGTCGTCGCCTTCGGGCGAACGTTCGCCACGGTCGCGGCGGGGTTCGCCACGGCCATTGCGGCGGCCTTCGCCGCGCTCGCCACGTTCTCTACGCTCAGTGCGCTCAGTGCGCTCGCCGCGCGGGGGACGACCGTTGTCGGTCTCGATGGCGGCCTCGGCGCCGACGGCGTTTTGCGGCTGCTCGGCGTCGCGGCGCTCGCGCTGCGGGTTGCCGCGCTCGCTGCGTTCACCGCGCGCGCCCTGGCCACGGTGGCCGGCGTCGCGCGGCTGGCCGTCGCGGCTGCCGCCGTTCTGGCCTTCGGGGCGCTGCTCGCCGCGGCGGTTGTCGCCGCCGCGCGGTTCGTCGGCGCGGCCTTCGGCGCCGCGGCCGTTGCGGCCGCCGCGTCCGCCACGGTTGCCGCGGCGTTCGCCGTCACGGCCACCGGCGCGGGCCGGTTTTTTCTCCTCGGCGGGCGGGACGGGCGCGGCCACCGGTTCGGCCATCGGCACGGCGCTGAACAGGCCCTTGAGCCAGCCCATGAGACCGCTGACCGGCGCGACCGTGGCGACCAGCCCAGCGCCCGCGCGCCCGCCAGCGGCCGCAGTGGCCGCTGGCGGGCGCGCGGGCGCGGGTGGGGCTTCCGGCAGGGGGCTCGGCGCGTCGCGCAGCACGCCCTTGATGACGGGCTGCTGGCGGTTGGTCGGCTCCTGGCTGCGGCGGGTGACGGTGGTCGGGTCCTCGAACTCCTCGGCCAGCTTGTAGCTGGAGTCCAGGTTGTCCAGTTGCGGGTCGTCGTGCTTGAGGCGCTCCAGCTTGTAGTGCGGGGTTTCCAGCGTCTTGTTGGGCACCAGGGTGACGTTGACGCGCTGCTTGAGCTCGATCTTGGCGATTTCGGGGCGCTTTTCGTTCAGCAGGAAGCTGGCCACTTCCACCGGCACCTGCACGTTGACGGCGGCGGTGTTGTCCTTCATGGACTCTTCCTGGATGATGCGCAGGATTTGCAGCGCGCTCGACTCAGTGTCGCGCACGTGGCCGGAGCCGCCGCAGCGCGGGCAGGGCACGGAGGCGCCTTCGCTCAGCGCGGGCTTCAGGCGCTGGCGGCTCATTTCCAGCAAGCCGAACTTGGAGATGGAGCCGAACTGCACGCGCGCGCGGTCCTGGCGCAGCGCCTCGCGCAGGCGGTTTTCCACCTCGCGGCGGTTCTTGGCCTCTTCCATGTCGATGAAGTCGATCACGATCAGGCCGCCCAGGTCGCG
>Ga0123354_10000687_pt1 | contig 36022 bp, 20 predicted proteins | sample TergutLab28metaG_2_FD_97872 | JGI IMG/M metagenome (GOLD analysis project Ga0123354, IMG submission 97872) | Labiotermes labralis P4 segment gut microbial communities from Petit-Saut dam, French Guiana - Lab288 P4 | ecosystem: Host-associated > Arthropoda: Insects > Digestive system > Gut ... | reverse complement strand
GAGCAATCGAGTCGCGGTTGCAGGCAGCGTCGAAATACAAAGCTCCTCTGAAAAAAGAGCGCGTACTGTCGGTGATTACAAACTGAATCGGGCTTGCGGTATTTCCCTGTATTTCGTAAATCAATCCGTAAACATTCTGTTCCGGACGACTGTATGCGACCTCTTTGATTCCTTTTGCCTTTTGCTCCTGAAAATAAGCCATTCGCCGGCTTTCGTCCGAAACTATCGAAAAATCCGATGTATTTATCCGGAAATAGGTGCAATATATTTTCGCATGATAACGAAGATAATACAGATTAAATTCTATCTTGTTGCTCTTTTCCATCCCGGTAATTTCATTTTTTAACTCTTCCATGTTCGCTTGATTCGAAATACTGTATTTGAAATCCGGAAACTCGGAAAAATCATGATAAATCGGTTTCGGTAAATCAATATAAAAGTATCCCTTGGGTTTAGGAGTATAATCCGGAGAACAAGATACAAATAAAGAGACAATTAAGAAAAAGGACAAGAATTCAATTTTCATTTTTCGTAAACTTAACTTTTAAGATGCGTTTTTTATCCATTTCTAAAATTTGAAAAGTGTAGGATTGATATTTAATCACTTCTTTCTTCTCGGGGAAGTCGCCTTTGATTTCCAGTATTAATCCTGCCAACGTATCCACTTCATCCGTTAATTTTCCAAATGATTTGGAATCCAAGCCGGTAGCTCGAAAGAAATCGGTTAACAATATTTTGGCGTCAAACACGTAAGACCCATCGGCCAAACGGATGACCTTCGAATCTTCTTCATCATATTCATCGCTGATTTCTCCCACAATTTCTTCCAGGATATCTTCCATCGTAACAATTCCGGAAGTTCCGCCAAATTCATCGACCACCACTGCTAAATGCGTTTTTGTGGTACGAAATTCTTCCAACAGATCATCGATTTTTTTATTTTCGGGGACGAAAAATGCCGGACGGATCAGGCTCTGCCAACGAAATTCGGTATGTTTGTCGAGATAAGGAAGTAAATCCTTGATATACAAAATGCCTTTGATATTATCCTGGTTATTTACATAAATAGGTATCCGGGAATATCCGACTTCAATCACATAGCGGATAACTTCTTTGAAACTTGTTTTTATATCCAAATCAGCTACATCCAACCGGGAAGTCATGATTTCGACAGCCGTTTTATTGTATAATCCGATAATTCCTTGCAACATTTCTTTTTCTTCGGTCAACTCTTCGGAAGTCAATTCCAGCGCTTTCGACAATTCGTCGACAGAAATATCGCTTGTTTTTTTCTTAGAAATGTAATTGACAAAGCGGGTAGAACTCAGTAAAAGCGAAGATAACGGACGGGTGATTTTCATCAATCCGTTCAAAAAAGCAGCCATCTTACGAACCAATAGCAGCGAATAGTTTTGAGCGTAAATCTTCGGCAGTATTTCACCAAAAAGCAATATCAAAAAAGTGAGGAGTATGGTTTCAAAAAGGAAGCCGACCAATGGAGCGCTCGAAAAGTCAATAATTTGGTTGACAGCATAGCTGGATAAGACCACTACGCCTACGCTTACAAAATTATTCCAAATAAGGATTGTTGCCAATAAACGGTCGGGATATTTTGAAAGTGATTGGATGGTTTTGTCAAAAACCGTCTCGCTTTCTCCGATTTCATTTTTTTCTTTGGGGGAAAGAGAAAAAAAGGCGATTTCAGAAGCGGAAATAATTGCAGAAAGGCACAAAAACAAAGCGGAAATGAATAATGCTATTACCGAGCTTATGGAAATAGTTGAAAAGTAAATGTGTGAGAATAAGTCTAAAAACGAATCTGAGTCCAAGGTGAAACAAATTTAATTGAATTTTAAAGATGAGTCAGCAGCCGAAAAATAGCATTCACGGCTACTGACTCATAATTCATCAGAATGGCAAGTCGTCCTTCTCGTCATCCTGGCCTCCTTCAACTGGAGGGGTAATAGGCGTAGTCGGCTGTTTCACATAGTTTTGTGTACTACCACTTTCAATAGGAGGTTGAGGAAACGGAACCGGATTCGGACTTGAGCCTTCCGGTTTCCTGTCCAGCAATTCCATGTTATCTCCCCAAATCTCGGTAATGTACCGTTTATTACCTGCGGTATCATCATACGAACGCGTGCGAATCTTGCCTTCGATGTAAAGTTTGGAACCTTTCTTCACATACTTTTCGGCAATTTCGGCTAAACCTCTCCATAGAACGATGTTGTGCCATTCCGTACGATCGGGAACTTGCGTTCCATTCGTAGCGGTATAGCCCTTCTCGGTCGTGGCTAATGTGAAATTGGCAACAGCGCCGCCATTGTCAAAATAGCGGACTTCGGGGTCTTTCCCCACATTTCCTAATAAAATAATTTTGTTGACTGACATAAAATAAAAATTTTTTAATTATAAATTAAAGTTTTGATCACGGCACAAATTTAGCGACAAAAAAATAAATTACAAAACAAAATAGCAACTTTTTTTATTTTTTTTATTTTATATTTGCAGCAATAATTGATGTAAAACGCTATGATTGATTTTTTGGAATATAACTTTAAAGAGAGGCGGATTCATAACGCCATTTAGTCACTATTTATTATTTGGCATGTTTTTTGAAAATAATTCATAAAATATTTTATATCTTTGTAACGAAAAAGAAGAAAAGCAAGAAGATGATTAAGAAAAATTTTTCTAACAGCGTAAAAGATATTCTCCTTTTTAGCCGAGAAGAAGCGGGGCGTTTGAACAATCCTTGCGTCGGAATAGAACACATTCTGTTGGGAATATTGCGTGATAAAAAAAACAAAGCATCCCATATTATTCATTTATTAGGTATTGATACTAATGAATTGAAATCGGCGATTGATAAGGAGTTGTTTGAAGAAAGCAATCCGGCGGTCCCGGAAAATCAATTAACAATCGGGAAAAATGTTGAGAACTTGCTGCGTATCAGCGTTTTGGAATCATTCAACCTGAACAGCCGAGAAACCGATACCGAACATTTACTTTTAGCGATGCTAAAAGACACTCACTCAGTTGCTTCCCATATTTTAGCTCAATATTCCATCAATTATAAGAAGGTGTATGATTTGCTTACTATGAATCTGAATGATGGACAGAAAATTGTGGCGCAACCGAAAATGGGTGCCGGTTTCACCGGTGATGACGATGACGATTTGGAAGATGCGTTTTCTCCCAAAAAAGAGACCTCACGAATCAATAATCCGCAAGGAAATAAAACCAGCGATACACCCATTATTGACAGTTTCAGTACTGATTTGACAAAAGCGGCAGAAGAAAATCGATTAGACCCAATCGTCGGTCGTGAAAGAGAAATCGAACGCTTAGCGCAAATATTAAGTCGCCGGAAAAAAAATAATCCGGTATTAATCGGTGAGCCCGGAGTAGGAAAATCAGCGATTGTCGAAGGCTTGGCGCTTCGCATTACTCAACGGAAAGTGTCGCGCATTTTATTCGATAAACGGGTTGTCAATTTGGATATGGCAGCCATTGTCGCCGGTACGAAATACCGGGGGCAATTTGAAGAACGCATCAAATCTATTTTGAATGAATTGTCAAAGAATTCCAATATTATTCTTTTTATTGATGAAATTCATACCATTATAGGTGCAGGTGGAGCATCCGGTTCGATGGATGCTGCCAATATGCTGAAACCCGCGCTTGCCCGTGGCGAAATTCAATGTATCGGCGCTACTACGCTTGATGAATACCGCAAAAGTATTGAAAAAGACGGAGCTTTGGAACGTCGTTTCCAAAAAATATTAGTTGATCCGACTACGGTGGAAGAGACCCTGCAAATCCTTGAGAATATTAAAGATCGATACGAAGAACATCATAACGTGTTTTACACGCCGGAAGCTATTCGCGCTTGCGTTTATTTAACCGACCGCTATATAAGCGACCGGAATTTTCCCGACAAAGCTATTGATGCATTGGATGAAGCCGGCTCACGGATGCATATTTCCAATATCGTTGTCCCTAAGACGATTGAGAATTTGGAACTGCAAATCGAAAACATCAAACAGAATAAATTGCACGCAGTTAAATCGCAAAATTTTGAGTTGGCTGCCAGCTATCGCGACCAGGAACGGCAATTATTACTCAGGTTAGAGGCTTCAAAAACGAGATGGGAAGAAGAGTTACAGGAAAACCGTCAGATTGTGGATGAAGAAAAAATTGCAGAAGTAGTGGCAATGATTTCAGGTATTCCTGTGCAGCGAATCGCTCAAGCTGAAAATCAAAAGCTGAAGGAAATGAGTAAAGCGCTCAAAATCAAAATTATTGGGCAGGATGAAGCTGTTGATAAAATTGTTAAAGCAATTCAACGAAATAGAATCGGATTGAAAGATCCGAAAAAACCGATCGGAACCTTTATGTTTTTAGGACCAACGGGCGTTGGAAAAACTTATTTGGCAAAGTTGTTGGCGGAATACTTGTTTGATTCGGCTGATGCACTGATCCGTATCGATATGAGCGAATATATGGAAAAATTCACAGTTTCTCGTCTGATTGGAGCGCCTCCGGGTTACGTCGGCTATGAAGAAGGCGGACAATTAACCGAAAAAGTGCGTCGCAAACCTTATTCGGTTATCCTTTTGGATGAAATTGAAAAAGCGCATCCCGACGTATTCAATATCTTGTTGCAAGTTATGGACGAAGGTCGCTTGACCGATAGTTTAGGCCGCAGGATTGATTTCAAAAATACACTTGTCATTATGACTTCCAATATCGGCACGCGCCAATTGAAGGAATTTGGTCGTGGAATCGGGTTTACAGCTAATGCTTCGGAAGTTAGCGATAGAGAATTTTCTCGCGGAGTGATTACAAAAGCGCTTAACAAGACTTTTGCTCCCGAATTTTTGAATCGCGTAGACGATGTCATCCATTTCGATCAGTTAGATAAGGAATCCATTAATAAAATTGTAGAACTTGAACTGTCTGCATTTTATCAACGGGTGGAAGCATTGGGATATACCCTCGAAATCACGGACAAAACCAAAGCGTTTATTGCATCCAAAGGATATGATGTACAATTTGGCGCTCGTCCGTTGAAACGCGCCGTCCAAAAATACCTCGAAGACGAATTGGCGGAAATAATTATTCAATCTGCAGCAAAAGAGGGCGACAGCATCCGGATTGATTTCGACGAGGATACTAAAAAAATAGTGGCAGAACTTGTTCACGACAAAATGTCAGTCTAAGCAGACTGGCATTTTTTTTGCTTGCTCTTTTTGCAAAAGAAAGATAAAAGGTAAAAGAAGATAGAAAACGACTTGTCTATCTGCTGAAATCTAAAAATCTTGTTTCCATTAATGTATTAAAATATAATAATTTATGAGCAAAGAAAAGCAAACCGGTCATATTGGAGTAACGACCGAAAACATTTTCCCGATAATTAAAAAGTTTTTATATAGCGATCACGAAATTTTTCTTCGTGAATTAGTTGCGAACGCAGTCGATGCTACTCAAAAGCTGAAAACACTCGTATCGGTCGGCGAATTGAAAAGTGAAGCCGGCGATTTAAGCATCCGCATCAGCCTCAACGAAAAGAAAAAAACATTGACGATTTCAGACCGGGGTATTGGAATGACGGGCGAGGAAATTGAAAAATACATCAACCAGATTGCATTTTCGAGCGCTAACGATTTCCTTGACAAATATAAAAATGATGCCAATGCGATGATTGGCCATTTCGGCTTGGGCTTTTATTCGGCTTTTATGGTATCCAAACGGGTGGAAATCATCACCAAATCGTATCTGGAAGATGCTCCTGCAATGAAATGGGAATGCGACGGATCGCCAGAATATACGCTGAGTGAAACGAAAAAAGAAGACCGCGGAACAGATATCATTCTTCATATTGACGACGAAAGCAAAGAGTTTCTTGAAAAAACCCGTATCGAATCGTTGTTGAAAAAATATTGTCGGTTCCTTCCAGTACCGATTGTTTTCGGTAAAAAAACCGAATGGAAAGACGGTAAATCCGTCGATACGGAAGAAGATAACATCCTGAACGAAACCAATCCGCTTTGGACACGCAAGCCTTCTGAACTGACCAATGACGATTATATTCATTTTTATAAAGAACTTTATCCATTCAGCGAAGACCCGCTGTTTTGGATTCATCTGAATGTGGACTATCCGTTTAACTTAACCGGTATCCTGTATTTTCCGAAAGTGAAAAACGGCATTGATTTGCAGAAAAATAAAATCCAACTATATTGTAATCAGGTTTATGTTACAGATTCGGTTGAAGGAATCGTACCCGAATTTCTGACATTATTGCACGGCGTCATTGATTCGCCGGATATTCCGCTGAATGTTTCCCGTTCTTATTTGCAAAGCGACACTAATGTCAAGAAAATATCCTCTTATATTACTAAAAAAGTAGCAGATCGCTTGGAAGATATTTTCAAAAACGACCGTCAACAATTCGAAAGCAAATGGGACAGCCTGAAAATTTTCATCGAATACGGTATCATCTCGGAAGAAAAATTCTATGAACGTGCCGCCAAATTCACTTTGGTTAAAAATACGGATAATGCCTTTTTTACGCTTGATGAATATAGAACCTTGATTGAAACCAACCAAACCGATAAAGAAGGTAATTGTATTTATCTGTACGCTACAAAGAAGGACGAACAATACGCTTATATCGAACAAGCCAAAGAATGCGGATATGACGTTTTAATAATGGACGGGCAATTGGATGTTCACTTTGTGAATAAATTAGAGCAGGAACTCAAGAAATCACGTTTTGTCAGGGTAGACAGCGATGTGATTGACAACCTGATCCGGAAGAGCGACAACAAAGAAGTCAGTTTGACAGAAGAAGAACGCAATGCTTTAGTAGAACTTTTCAAATCGGCGCTTCCGGCCATCGAAAAAACCGATTTTATAGTTGGCTTTGAGCACTTGAGCGAAAAAGGAAATCCGGTCACCATTACGCAAAACGAATTTATGCGTCGGATGAAAGAAATGTCCGAAATGCAGGGAGGCATGATGAATTTTTACGGTGATTTACCCATTTCCTATAATCTGACGGTGAACTTGGATTCGCCGTTAGTAACAAAGGTGACAGGCGATAAAGAGAACTCAAAAGACACTGTTTTTCAGATGGTTGATTTAGCTTTATTATCTAATGGATTATTGAGAGGCGAAGCGTTAAGTAAATTCATCAAGCGAAGCTTTGAACAATTATAAGCAGAGATTAAGAATGTGGCGTCGTTATTTCTTTGTAACCGGGTGCTACAGCGCCCCGTATTAATTCAATCGATCTCAAACAATAGGAAAACGTTTAGCCAATAGTTCTTTTTTCATAAAATCCATGTACGGGGCAACATGCTCAAAGAATTGATAGTATCCCTTACACAAATAATTTAATCCCGTTTCTCCGGATTCCGTTTTTATTATCCGGTTTTTGGGACATTCCCCGTTACAGGCAAACAGGAATTGGCAGGATTTACATTGTGAGGGAAGCGTATCCCGCTTGTCGTTTCCGAATTGAATTTGTTCTCCGGAGTACATCATTTCGGCAAGCGTTCGGGATTGAATATTCCCTAATTTGTATTCCGGATACACGAAATGGTCGCAAGCGTATACATCTCCGTTAAACTCCATTACGCCTGCATGCCCACATGTTTTTGCCAACGTACAAACGCCGGGCTGTAGTCCTGCCCAATTTGCCAATGTTGATTCAAAATACTGAATAAAAAAGGTTCCGACATCGCTCTTCACCCATTCGTCGAAAATAGCAATCAGAAAACCACCCCATTTTTCAGACGGCACATTCCAAGTGGCCGGTTTCCCGCCGACCTGCTCAACAATTGGGGCAAATTGAATAAAGCGACAATCGATGCTCTTAAAAAAGTGGTAAAATTCAAGTGGATAATCCACATTATAGTTATTTACAACTCCCATTCCGTTATATTCCACTTGGTGCTTCTTAAGAAGTGCAATTCCTTTCATCACCGAAAGGAAAGTCGGACGATTATCTGCCGTTCGGCGATAGATATCCTGACAATGTTGAGGTCCGTCAATAGATATTCCTACAAGAAAATTATTCTCTTTGAAAAATTTACACCAATCGTCGGTGAGTAAAGTTCCGTTTGTTTGTATACAATTATCGATATATCTGCCTCTTCCGTATTTCCGTTGAAGTTCCAGCGCCCGCTTGAAGAAATTCCGGTTACGCATCAGCGGTTCTCCTCCATGCCATGTAAAAAGAACTTCATTCATGGTCTGAGATTGAAAATACTGTTCGATAAAGCGCTCCAAAATCTCCTCGCTCATCAAGTAGTTGGTTGTTTGAGGATAGAGATTTTTCTTTTCCAAATAATAACAATAGTTGCACCGAAGGTTACAGGCGGCTCCTACCGGTTTTAACATCACATATAAAGGGTGAGCGAATGGAGCAACGGTATTGAGATTCATTTTCCGGAAGTATATTTTTTCCAAAAATCAAGTTGCTTAGTGATATAATCATCACTTTCCGGATGGGTATCTCCGTATTTTATCTGCAATTCAACTAATTTCTTCTTTAGCGCTTTTATATTTTCAGCTTGGGCGGGATCATTGATCAGGTTGTGCAGTTCATTCGGATCACTTTTCAAATCATACAGTTCCCATGCATCAATATCATTGTAAAAATGAATTAATTTATAACGATCGGTTCTCAACCCATAATGTTTTTTGACTCCATGAGGTTTTGGAAATTCGTAATAATGATAATACACCGCTTCTTTGGCAGTTTGTTTTTCTCCCGACAATACGGCTTTAAACGATTCGCCCTGCATATCGGGAGGAACAGGTAATCCTGCCAAATCCAGAAGCGTCGGAGCATAGTCGATGTTCTGAATCATAGCATCCGTTACGCCTCCCGGTGAAATAACTTTCGGATAACGGATAACGAAAGGCGTCCTCAAAGATTCTTCATACATAAACCGCTTATCGAACCAGCCGTGTTCTCCCAAATAAAAACCCTGATCGGAAGTATAAATGATAATGGTATTGTCAAGTTCGCCTGTCTGCTTCAAATAATCCAGAATACGTCCGACATTATCATCGACCGAAGAAATACATTTTAGATAGTCGCGCATATAGCGTTGGAATTTCCATTCCGCCAATTTGTTCCCTTGTAGATGTTTCTGAGCGAAATCTTTGATAATCGGGTTATAAACCTTGTCCCATTCCGCACGTTGTTCTTCGGTCATTCGTTTGAATTCATTAGGACGAATGGTATCCCAGGGTCCATAAGTTTTCAGGTCTTCACCGATCAACATATCTTTTTCGACGCTCATCTTTTGCTGTTGAGCCGCAATACGCCCTTCGTAATTATCGTAAAAAGTAGCCGGAACCGGAAAAGTTACATCTTCATACATGGACAATTTATTAAGCGCAGGCATCCAATTCCGGTGAGGAGCTTTAAAATGCACCATCAGGAAAAAAGGTTTTCCTTTCTCACCATCGTTTTCACAATCTTTGAGAAATCGTATGGCATTGTCGGCAGTCAAGTCTGTTGCATATCCTTCGTAATGCACGCGTTTTTCACCGGTTTCCATAAAATCGGGATTATAATATTCTCCTTGGTCATAATGAACGCTGTAATAGTCGAAACCGGTAGGCGTACTTTTCAAATGCCATTTTCCAACGATACCCGTATGGTAGCCTGCCGCTTGCAAGAGTTTGGGTAATGTTTGTTGCGAACCGTCGAAAGTGGTTTTTTCATCATTGTCATAAAATCCGTTCTTATGACTGAACTTACCGGTTAATATGCAAGCTCGTGAAGGACCGCTAAGGGAGTTGGTTACAAAACAATTATTGAACCTCATGCCTTCGCCGGCAATACGGTCGATGTTCGGCGTCCGGTTTATTCCGTATCCGTAAGCGCCGACGGCCTGGTACCCGTGATCATCGGACATAATATACAAAATATTAGGTCTTTTTACCGGTGGAGCCGCTTGAACAATACCGGCGCCCGCAACGCTAAGGGAAAGACCAGCAAGTAGGAAATTTTTCATATCTGTTTAATTTTAACTTTTGTGTTAATGAGCGAAGTGCAGATACGGAAAAAGTATCCGTATCTGCACTTCAAAGGTAATAAAAAAACATTTCATATTACAAATGATTACTCATTAATCTTATTTTTTAGATTAACTACTGCACTGATTGGTAGGTGATCCGATAATTGTACCTGATAGGTGATAGCTTCAACACTCTCCCAACTATCAGCCGGAAAACCGAAAATATAATCGATTTGGTTACGAGGTGAATTTGCCGGTGAAGTTGGTTCCATTTTACACAACTTTTTCCAGCTACTCATTCCTTCACTAATTTCTTCGGAGTCAGGATGAGCATTGAAATCGCCCGCAATAATAACAGGATAAGGCTTTGCCTGCAATACCTCATTCAGTTTTTTCACCTGTAATTGCCGTTCTTCCGTACTCGGAATATCCAAATGCGTACAGGCAAAGGTAAAATACTGATTTTCACTATATTCTACATCAACAACCAATAAAGCACGCTGTTCTCTGCCTTTCTCAGTTTTCGGTAGATAAATTCGTTCTACAGATGCCAGAGGATATTTAGATAGTATACCAATTCCATAATAACCTCCTGCATAAGGGATTGTTTTACCATAAGCAGCGAACATACCTGTACGAAATCCGAGTTCGGTAATAAAATCTTTATCGTGTTGGCGTGGCGTGAGTTCACGACGAGTGTGGCAATCTACCTCCTGCAAAGCCACTACATCCGGATTCTGTTCTTTGATGAATGTTGCCAACTCTTCCAACGAAGCGAGTTCTCCAAAACGAAGATTATAACTAAGTACTTTTAAATGCAACGCTTTTTCCTGTGCATGTAGTATTCCCGAATCATCCGTAATATGTTTAAATGGTATGACTAAGAAAAGCAAACAAAAAATCTTTAGATGTCTCATAACTATATTTTTATTAATTTCCATCATTTGTAGCGCCATTTTCCCATCCTTTGTTTTGAACGAGGTTTGGATTGATGTTCAATGCCGTTTTGGGGATAGGATAGAAGTATTGCTTTGGACCCCATACTTTCAGTTGATCTTCATTAGTACGCCATGTTAAATAGTAGCCTGTTCCGTTGCCTGCGGGATGTATCTGAATAATTTTCGCATTAGGGTCAGGACTTACTTCTACTCTATAAGCGGAAGGATTATTAAGGGTAGATTCTGCTGCCGCCAGTCCGGTTTCGTCGGTGTAATAGATCACATCGTGCGTACCATTGTGGTCAACATCCAACGGTTTATTGATAGCAGGAATATACATTCCCGTCCAACTGTTTTTGACTAATTCTCCTCGTTTCCAACGTCGAAGATCGTCAAAACGGAATCCTTCAAACGAAAGTTCAACGGCCCGTTCACGACGTATTTCTAAGATAACAGGATCGGAAATGTCGGGAAAATAAGTTTCTTTCAGATAATTATCCACTACAGTTGGTTTGGTCGTTAGACCTCCCGTGATACCTGCACGTTTACGTAAAGCTCCAATAGTTATCTCCCAATCGGAATCTGTCAGCGTACCCAATTCGGCTTTCGCTTCGGCATAATTGAGTAATACTTCCGCATAACGGAATAATTGTAAAGCTTGAGTGCTTAGACTTTGACTGTCTCCGAATGTAGCATCTACGCAAAATTTCAGGGGCTGATATCCCAAGCGGGCATACCCTCCTAATACAGGTAAAGTAATGTTTCCTTCCCGAATATAACCTGGAAAACGAAGCGTTGCATTCAACCGTTCATCTCGATTTTGAAATTCTTCATAGAAATCTTCATATTGCCAGCCTGGACGGTTAGTATATGGGGTGCCGTCCTTTTGCAGATAGGTACATACAAAGGGACGTATTAGATTTACAGTAGAACTTCCGGTTTGAGATGTCATATACCAATTGGCGTAATGTCTAACGCCTAACGCTTCACTTGAAGCAATTGCCAGCATCGTTTCATTTGGGGGAGGATCGTCACGGGTGAATAAATCACGGTAGTTACTATTCAACGATTTTCCTGAATTTTGCATCACCTCCCATGCTGCGTCTTCAGCTCTTTTTAACCATATTTCTGCCGAAGTTGTTAGATTCAAGTTATGGTATTTTCGAAAAGTTCCTTCAAATAAGCAGACACGTGAAGCCAATGCATAAGCTGTCCATTTGGTTATCAATGAACACTGAGTTGCATCAGCAGTACGGGTAATATTGTTTGCGGCAAACATCAGGTCTTCATATACCTTTTCCATCACTAACTCACGAGAATCACGGGGTCCATACAATATATCCGTTTCATTAGGATCTAACGGATGATCCACCCATGGTACATCGCCAAATTGACGTACCATTCCATAATAAAAATATGCACGGAAAAAACGGGCGAGACCGATATAATTATTCCTTACAGTTTCGGATATTGAGGGATCCGTGCAATTGGCAATCATATAATTAACATTTCGCAGAAACCCCCAGTCATCTGTTGCACTCCAACCGGATGCATTGTTTTCACTGTAACCATTGAGAAGTATAAAACTATTGATCGAAGTGGTACAACCATAATCTGTCGGCATGTTATATTCAATAAGAGCCTGAGTATTAGCGCTTGGGAGTATTTCGTAGAAGGACATGGAGTAAGCCAGCAATCCTTCCTCTGAACTGAATACAGCTTTCTTATCGATTGATGTGATTGAACTTTCGTTCAATTCGCAGCCGGAAAAAAAGAAAACAATTGCAACAACTATTAATAATGAATATTTGTTCATGACTCTAAAATATTAAAAATTAAAAGGTAAGTGAAATTCCAAAAGAAACAGTTTTCAGTATAGGATAAGCGTTACCTGAACCTTGATTATAAATATCAAGTATATCTGTATCAGTACTGGCCATAGCAGTAGAAACATCCATAAAATTTTTAGCAATTTTATAAAGAGGCGACCAACTGGCGAGATTTTCACCACTCAGATAAAGACGGACGTTTTTCATTTTGATTTTTGACGCCCATAATGTAGGCAAGGTATAACCTATTTGCAGGTTTTTCAACCTCAAATAGGAAACATTTTGCAGGTATCTATCGTTTGGTACATAATTAGTAAAACCCAGGGTGCCATTGTATTGAGAGTAGCGTGGCAGATAGGCGTCAGGATTATCGGGTGTCCAATAATTATTGAGATGCCAAGCCGGCATTTGGTTATATCCCCGGTTATATTGCCCCCAGAAAGCAGTTTCAGAACCGGGATACCAATCTCTTTTACCCACACCCTGTAAGAAAACGGAAAAAAAGAATCCGTTCCAATCGGCGCTCACGTTAATGCTGTACATATAGCGGGGCTCTGAGTTACCAATGATAGTCATATCACCAGGGTTATCTACAGTTTGCTCTCCTTTGGTGATCATGTTATCGGGGCTATTGTCGAGATTTCTTATTTTCAGGTCTCCGGCACGCCATCTGGCGTCGGAAGATGTTGTGAAAATCGTATTGATATATTCGCTTGGACTTGGATCGGATTGAAACAGTCCATCTGTTTTGAATCCCCAAATCTCACCAATAGTCATTCCTTCGTAATAATCTGTAAATCTTTTTGTTGGATTGAAATACTTATCTATTTTCGACACATAATCGTAGAGTGTAGCACGAATTTGATAACTTAAGATTTTATTTGCGACCATCAATTTATGCTGCCAAGTTAAAGATAATTCATACCCTCTTGTGGTCATGTTGGCATAATTGCCTTTTGGGGCAGTAGCACCAAAAAGTTCCGGCAGTGTAGGTCCTGCTACGTACATATCAGTAGTTCTACGGATGTAATAGTCGCCGTTAAAACGTAAACGTCCTTTCAACACGCCAAAATCAAGCCCGAAATCGGTGGTGGTAGCCTTTTCCCAAGTCAGCCCATCGGGAATAGGTGCGGGAGCAGCCGTTCTTTTATTAAGCGCACCGTCAAGTACGAGTCCTGAGTTTGTGATACTCAGCAATTCAAGATATGTGTAAGGGCTTATATTACCATTACCTAATGAACCATATGAAGCGCGAAACTTAATATCTGACATAATGTTTTTATTTACATGCCAGAAAGGCTCTTCAGACAATCTCCATGCTCCCGAGATAGAAGGGAAAAAGCCCCATTGTTGGTTGGTTGGAAATCTCGATGATCCGTCATAACGCCCGTTCACTTCCATCAGATAGCGATCTCTAAAGCCATAATTCAATCGAAAGAAAGTACCTGCTGTTCGCCATCTGGTATAGCTTGCTCCAGGAGTAATACTGCTGCCTGTTGCCAACTGAATACTTTCTGCGCTTTCGAGCAATAGTTGATTACGTTGAATACTATTTGCTTTGTAGGTTGATGTTTCATAATTCCATCCAATCATAGCTTTTACATAATGCTTCTTTTTAAAAGTTTTTTCATATTCTGCGTAAAGATTGGAAGCTGTGTACATCGTGTGTCCCATCCAGTCATAAATGATGCCATTGGTATCGCCCATATATGAAGGAGTAATTGCATTTGCATTCTGGTAGTATGGAACTTTGACTCGCTTCCAAAAGAAATCACGGTTATCATAGCGGAATGTATAATCTCCATTTATTCGAAAAGTCTGATTAAAGAAATTCGTGGAAAATGCTATGGTGTTTTTGAATAATTTCCTCGTATTGTCCTGATAATTGTTACCATCTATAAAGGCTCCCAAAGTACCTGCACCGCTACGTGTATAGGTTCCGTCGGGATTGTACATCGGCTGGCTCGGAAAAGCATTTACTTCAAACGAAAGAGAAAAAAAGTCAATTTTTGTTTTCCTCAAAAAAAAACTGTTACTTTGTCGTTTTATTCCTTGATTCAAACACTATGAGCAGAAAATATTCATTAGTAGAAAGAGGCTATTGGCTGCCTTTCGTGTTAATTACTTTCTTCTTTTTTCTTTGGGGATTCGCCCGTGCAATATTGGATGTACTGAATCCGTTCTTTCAAGAAACTTTTCAGATCAATAAAACGCAGGCTTCATTAATCCAGTTTGTCACTTTTTTTGCTTATTTTCTGATGGCAATTCCGGCAGGCGTCCTGATTCGTAAACGCGGTACCCGTCATGGCGTTATTACCGGCTTGATTTTGTTCGGAGGCGCTGCTTTGTCTTTTCTACTGAGCCGTTTTTTCGGCGGATATATTTTTTGGTTCTATCTACTTCTATTATTTATTATAGGTTGTGGATTAGCTTTTCTTGAAGTAGCTGCGAATCCATACGTCTTGTTGCTTGGCCAACCGGAGACTGCTGCAAGTCGTATTAATCGCGCTCAATCGTTCAACGGAATGGGAAGTATTTTCGGCGCCATCTTGGGCGGAGCTTATTGTTTTTCGGTAGAGCAACCAAACATCTCGGCGGCGTATATTATTATAGGTATAGTTGTCTTGCTGATTTCTTTCCTGTTTTCGCGTGTTAAGCTTCCTGAATTTGTAATTGAAAATAAAGATAAGCCGGAAGCGTCAGCCGGTTCGTCAAGTTTAATGAGGCGCCCCCTGTTCCTGTTCGGACTGTTTTCCCTCTTTTGTTACGAAGTGGCCGAGATAGCTATTAATTCGTTTTACATTAACTATGCAACCGAGAATAATATGGCGCAATGGATCAGTTTATTCATCAAAGACGTCTCAAATTTAATGTTAAATCCTCATTTTGTTGCTTCCATCGTTCTTTCAATAGGATTATTTCTGTTTATGTGCGGTCGCTTTGCCGGTAGTTGGATTATGCGTTTCATCCGTGCGGAAAAGGTTTTGCTAAGTTGTGCGATTGGAACGGCGACGATGACGATATTGGTCATAATGGATATTCGCATTTTATCGTTCGTGGCTTCGGTATTGATTTTTGTCTTTGAATCCATCATGTTCCCTACAATCTTCGCATTGTCGATAAAAGGATTGGGAGGATTGACGCAAAAAGCGTCAGCCGTATTGATGATGACGCCTGTTGGCGGAGCAGTTGGTACGGTTTTAATGGGTATAGCAGCCGATCACCGCGATATGACCTTTTCGTACTTTATACCTCTGATCGCTTTCATCGTTATACTTGTTTATGCGTTGACTATTCGGAGTAAAAGCGCCGGTTATTCTCAATAATTTGCGTTATCTCATTTATATTTGCCTTAACGGGACCGTAGTTTTCTATTTTAAGGGATGCCAATGCCGATGCAAAACAGGCAGCTTCCTCGATAGACGCGCTTTTAGCTCTTTTATACAGATAGCCGGCCATATAGGTATCGCCACATCCGGTTGCATCAACTATTCTACAGGGCTGAAATGCGGGAATACGGAAGAAATTATTTCCATCATAAATTAATGAACCCCTACTGCCGAATGTGAGTAATACTTCTTTCGCGCCCCATTCATATAGCTGCCGGGCTGCGATTTGCGCATCCTTGTATCCGGTTAGTACTTCCATCTCATGTTCATTGGCTTTCAGAAAATGGATATAAGGGAGTATTTCAAGTTTGTCCTGCCAATCAATTGCTTGTACACGGGTATTGTGCACTTCACGTAGATATCCCTGCACATCAATAGATAGCTTTCCTTTGGAAGCCAAATACTTCACAAACTCTAACGAGAAATCGTCCGCAAGAAGCGCTCCCAAATGAAATATATCCGCCTCCGTCCCCTGAAGATGTTGAATGGTAAACGGGTCTGCTTTCGCCCACACGCGCTGTTTGCGTTCATCGGGATTTTCGCCGTAAATATTCTCAAAAAAAGTGGTATGTTTGCTTGATAGTGTGCTAATATTTACGCCTTGCGATTTCATTTCGTCAGTAACATTCCGTTCGGAATGACCCACAGCCGTTATCAAGACATAGTCTATATCGTCGAAATTATTTATTGCATGAGAAAAATAAAAAGATGTTCCTCCGGGCATATAGACTGTTTTTTGTGGAGTAGTTACTTTATCTAAAGTAATATGTCCTATACAACATAATTCGTGTTTCATTATATCTTAAATTCACAAAAGTACAAAAAAATCCCCAAAAAATGATTATCTTTTGATGCGGTTGCCCTGAAATTTAACTTCAGAATCTACAGATAGCAAAACACAAAGATAAGCGCCGTCGCCAAATAATCCTTCAGTTCCTCGCGTAAAATTTTTAGCGCTTTGCTTATGTAAGACTCTATGGATTTGACCGAAACATTATATTTCAAAGCAATTTCAGAATAAGTTTGTCCCTCCAAACGATTCAGTTCAAAAACCTCACGGATGGTCGGGGGGAGTTTTTCCATCGCTTTATCTATCAATTCTTTCAATTCGAAGGCAGCGTATAGATTCTCTGTAGAAACAGCTTCATTCATTCCACAGTCTTCCTGATTCAAACGATAGTTTTCTTCCAGTTCTTTTTTACGCAGATAATCGATACAGTTATTTCTTACGGTAGTAATCAGAAAATTACGCCCTGAAGTTTTAATATCGATACGTTTACGGTTTTTCCAGATTTTGAAAAAAGTATCCTGTGCTATATCTTCACAGATTTCTTTGTCGGGAATATATCGATATGCAAAAAAACTAAGCGCAGAGAAAAAAAGTTGAAAAAGTTCTCGAAAAGCATTTTCATCATCCCAAACAGCGATCCTCATTAGTAAATGCTCGACGGCTATTCCCTCTACTTGATGGTTTTTTTTCTGATACACAATAAGATTTTATAATGATGTATCGATGTGTTTTACAAAGATACGAATAATCCGTAAATAAAAAACACATCGGATAACAGTTTTTTATATATAGTAATCCGCCAAATCTACAATACCGGAACGAACGGCGTAGCGTATTGCTTCGTGCACATTATTGACTTTTATTTTACGGAAGATATTTCTACGGTGGGTATTGACGGTATGAAAACTTAAATTCATTTCGTAAGCGATTTCTTTAGTGCTCTTGCTTGCTGCAATTTGCCGCAAAATACTTTTTTCGGAAGCGGTGAGTTTTTCTCTTTTTTCATCCTGTATGTTCTCTTCTTCAAGAATTCGGTTTACGCTCTTGCCTGTAAACCGGTTGCCTGAAAAAGCGACAGTCAAGGCTTCCTGAATCTCTTCGCCGGTGTCGCTTTTCATCAAGATGCTGATTAATGAATCCGATAACAAAATATTTCGTAGAAAACCAATGCTAAGTTCTCCGGAAAATAAAATCCAGGAAGAGTTGGGAACCGAAGTTTTTAAATTGAGCATCTGTGATGGCGATTCAAAGTCGAAAAGAGTATAGTCGAGTATGACTACGGCATCGGGATACAGCCTTAACAACCGTTTCAATTGTTCCGAATAAGAAGCTCTTTCTATTGATAAGCAGGGTAATGAAGCGATAATCAGCGCTTCAATTCCAATTCTTGTGATATCCTGATTATCTGCTAAAATAATTGTTTTCATTACTGCAAAGGTAATAACAATGATTAAACTGCGAAATACCATATTTGTGCTATTTCGTAATTGCATTATTGAGATTAACTTTGCAGCAAAATTATTACAAATATGGAAAAAATAGCAAAAAATTTAACGGAGTTGATAGGCAATACACCGCTGTTGGAACTCACCTCGTTTGAAAAACAATTTTCACCGGATATTCAATTAATTGCCAAGTTGGAATATTTTAATCCGGCAGGGAGCGTGAAAGATCGCATTGCTTTCGCTATGATCAACGACGTCGAGAGCAAAGGTTTACTTGGTAAAGGAGGCGTAATTATCGAGCCTACGAGCGGGAATACCGGAATCGGATTGGCTTTTGTCGCTGCCTCGAAAGGTTATCGGCTGATTCTAACCATGCCCGAAACGATGAGCGTGGAACGGAGATCGTTGCTTAAAGCGTTAGGCGCCGAAATAATTCTTACTCAGGGAACTGCGGGCATGTCGGGCGCTATCGCTAAAGCTCAGGAATTGCAGAAAGAAATTACCGGATCAATAATACTGAATCAATTCGAAAATCCGGCAAATTCCGACATACATTATAAAACAACCGCAGAAGAGATATGGCGAGATACCGGCGGAAAGGTAGATATCATCGTAGGAGGCGTAGGAACCGGCGGAACGATAAGCGGCGTAGGCAAAAGGTTAAAAGAATTATCTCAAGTCATTGAAATTGTTGCAGTGGAGCCGGTTGATTCTCCCGTTTTGTCGGGTGGAAAAGCAGGTCCCCACAAGATTCAGGGACTTGGAGCCGGATTTATTCCTAAAATATATGATAGCAGTGTGGTTGATCGCGTCATTACAGTAACGAACGACCAAGCGATACTTACTTCCCGTCAACTTGCAAAAACAGAGGGGTTGCTTGTCGGGATATCTTCAGGAGCGGCGGTATCCGCTGCTGTCCGGTTAGCGCAGGAGCCGCAAAATAAAGGCAAGCGAATCGTTGCCGTTTTGCCGGATACGGGGGAAAGGTATTTGTCGACTTTACTGTATGCCTTTGAAGAGTATCCTTTATAAAACAATTGTATTCATTTAAACAATCTTATGAATTTACATGAATCCATAAACAAAATTGTAGGTGAATTGACGGATATCCATAATCCTAACTATCGTCATATCCCTATGTACAATAAACAATTGCCATCTGTACAGACATTAAAGGAGTTTATTGATGTGAGTCGGGAGATTATTTTTCCGGGGTATTTCGGGAATCCGGCAATAACGGAAAATTCCGTTCAATATCATGAAGGCGTCAATATCGGAAAATTATACGATTTATTGTCTGAGCAGATTTACAGAGCTTTAACGTATGAAACGGAAGGAGAAGATTCCCGAAATATTGCAAAAGAAAAAACGCTTCTTTTCGTTAATAAACTTCCGGAAATCAAACGCTTGCTGTCGACAGACGTAAAAGCTATTTATGATAATGATCCGGCGGCAAAGAATTACGGAGAAATTATTTTTTGTTATCCGGCAATTAAAGCGCTGTTGAATTACCGGATTGCATACGAATTGTTTGTTTCGAAAATTCCGCTGATTCCGAGAATCATTACCGAAATGGCGCATACCGAAACAGGAATTGATATTCACCCTGGAGCGGTTATCGGCGAATATTTCAGCATCGATCACGGAACGGGAATCGTCATCGGGCAAACTTCCATTATCGGAAATCACGTTTGTCTGTATCAGGGTGTTACTCTCGGCGCAAAGAATTTCGTACTGGATGAAGCGGGCAATCCGCTTGACTTGCCTCGACATCCGATTCTGGAAGACAATGTCACGGTTTATTCCAATTCCTCTATTCTCGGCCGCATCACCATAGGAAAAGGAACTGTTGTCGGTGGAAACGTTTGGTTGACGCACAGCGTTCCTCCCAATTCAAGAGTTATGCAAACCAAAGCGGTTGAAGACCGGTTTGTCGACGGATTGGGAATATAGCAGTTTTTACTGTTCTAATAATTGGCTTGTTTTAAACAGGCTTTTATTGAAATGAGAGGTAATTATGTATAGAATTTCAATTTTTAATTGAATTAATCTCTTTATCGGTCAAGAAATGCCCGTCTTGAATTACAATAGTATGAGTGAAAGAGACCGATTGTTTGGGTTTTAACGAGAGAGAGAAAAGCGGTGCATTTTTTTCAAAAGCCTGACTGCCCATATTGTTAGCCGCAAAAAGTCCGTAGCCGCGCGCAAAAGAATGAGCCGGATAGCCCGGATTCTTCTTGTTGTCGATGATAGCTATTGAAATATCTTTATCGTCTTTATTCGCCGATAAACAAACCCATTTAGTCGGTTTACCCCATACGCCGCTTTCTTTTTGAAGTCCTTCACTGTTGCGGTAAACGCCGTTAACGCCTTCGTTGTTAATTACCGCCACTGTTGCCGGATTGCCTTTTGAGTCGATGAATACTTCCGGCTTATCGGAAGGCTCTTCAAATGCCCTGTCAACACGGAGTCCAATCATTCCCTCCTTGTTGTCGGTAAATGTTACAGGAACTTGTGCCGTAAGCGTTGTCGTGCGGCGTATGATGCGGCGGGCGCCTTCTCCACTGAAAAAATAAGCCGTTTTATCTTTCAATAGAACATTCCCTTTGGAATCAACCCAGTCGGAAGCCGTTACAAGAATGCCTTCCTTTTTTCCGCTCTTGATTTCAATAATTCTCCGGTGTTTGATTGAACCGTATTTCAATTTTTGATCGCTGGGAATTGCGTAGGAATTATTCCAGAAATCAAGACCGTTGACATCGCCGAAATTGAACCACAATCCTACCTGATGAGGATGATCAATCCGTTCATTGGGTCGAGGGTCGCGCGGAAATCCCCTTGTAACGACTACGCCTGACGAAGTGAAAATGGGGTAAAGTACAGGCTTTTCCAAATCATCCGGATAAATGTAGGATGTAAATAAACGTCCGTCATACAGAACGTCAACTTTTTTACCTGTCCAATCGGAATGCAACGTAATTCTGTTCTGAGCATTACCATCGGCAGAAATTGCAATGGCTGCGGCGAAAATGATGGATTTAATAATTTTTGAATTCATATTTAAAACTTTTTCCGGCTCAATAAATATTAAAAACAAAAGTAGTATAAAAAAACAAAACTACGAAAATCCTGACATAGGTTTTCGAGGTTATACAATTCTTCTTCCTCATTGTTTGAAATGGAACGAATGCGCAAACACAAAAGGTCACAATTACATTAAAAATAGCCAGGAACTGACTAAAACCATGTATCAAATGACACATCACTTGCCAAAATCAAAACGTAAAAAGTCTATAATACTTTAGAATGGACAGAGTACAACAAAAGTTTTGCGATATGTTCACCCGATGGTCAAACCAAGAATAATTTTGAGTATCCTAATGCGGAAAGCAGTAGTTTAAACCACCGTTTAAAAACTACATTCATTATGAATTAGCAAAAAAATCACAATACTAAACAATTCTTTAGTAACAAAGCCACAAAGATAAATTGTTTTTCTTAATAATGCAAAAAAATATAAAAAAAAATAAAATATTTTAAACGGTGGTTTGTTTTATTCAACACACATAGTTGTGAGTGTAATATGCTTAAAACACTTTATATGCACAATGATAGCTTTTATCGAAATCAAGCTATTTCACTCTTTTTTATCTCTCTGTATTTGTTTTTGAATGCCGTGGGAATATTTTTTATTTTTTATTAATTTAACACAATATTATTTTTTACAATGGGAAAAAATTAAAAATTATTGCTTCAAATTCTTACGTATTAAGGATGTTAAAAGCTCAGCATCCTTAATATGACATAACAAAAAGAGCTCTTCATTTATAAAAATAGTTTATGAAAACACAAAAAAGGTTTATTGTTTTTATCTTATTTATCTTTATTTCGTGTTTAATAATTGCGCAGAATAAAGAGGCACGTACCTATAGTGGACGTGTTACCGATGAAAAAGGAGAAATACTTGTTGGTGCTAATGTTACAGAATCGTCAAATCCGACAAATGGTACGACTACTGATGATCACGGCAATTATAGCATCACGTTGTCTGAACGATCAGATTCTTTGACTGTGTCATATATAGGTTTTGTGACACGACATTTACGGGTAGGATCCAATCGTATTGTTGATATAATCCTTTCTGAAACAAAATCAGAGCTTCAGGAATTGGTTGTGGTTGGATATGGGCAGCAGAAAAAAATAAGTGTAGTAAGTGCCCAATCGTCAGTCAACGTAGGAACTTTGAAAACTCCTGCTCCAAACTTGACAACCAGTATAGCGGGACAAGCGCCGGGTGTTGTGGTTGTGCAACGAACGGGAGAACCCGGTCATGATGGCGCTGATATATGGATCAGGGGTATATCAACCTTTAGTGGTAATAGCGGCCCATTAATATTGGTCGATGGTGTTGAACGAAGTTGGAACAATATTGATCCCAACGATATAGAAACATTTACCATATTGAAAGATGCTTCTGCAACAGCAGTGTATGGAGTACGAGGAGCTAATGGCGTTGTATTAATAACCACAAAACAGGGAGTTGCAGGAAAGCCTCAATTTACTGTAGATTATTATGCGGGAGCGACTCAACTTATGGGACAGGTAAAGCTTGCTGACGCTTTTCAATACATGGGTGCTGTCAATGAAGCATATAATAACATTGGACAATCGCCTTTCTATTCTCAAAACTATATTAATGCAGTCAAAATGTCTAATGGTTTTATGACAAACTCAGATCCTACTATTTACAATAAATATTTGTATCCTGATGTAGATTGGATAAAAGAATTATTTAATAAATACGGGAGCAACAACAGGTTGAATTTTAGCGTTAGAGGAGGAGTTCCCAATGCCTCTTATTATGTTTCTGCAAGTTATTATGGAGAAACCGGATTGACTAAAACCGATGACCTCCAACAATATAACGCAAGGATGTCTTTTCATCGATATAACTTTGTAAGTAACGTAACACTAAAACCTTTTAGCAAAACTAAAATAGAAGTAGGACTGTCTGGTTATGTCACAGATGGAAATTATCCGGGAAGTAGTAGCGGTACAATTAACGATGCTTATAATCAAGCCATGTGGATCAATCCGGTAGCTTTTCCGGTACTTAATCAGGATGGTACAGTTTCCGGAGTTAAGACGGGAGGAGGCGATTTTGTAAATCCGTATGCAATGATTGCAAGAGGAGGCTACGCTACACAAAAATCAAATCAAATTACTTCAAATATCAAGATTACTCAAAATTTGGACTTTTTTGATTTCCTGAAAGGTTTGAGTTTTTATGCTATGTATGCTTATGATGGCTACAATTACGAGCAGTGGAGTTTTACAAAGAACGAGCCGGCTTATGGTCCTTCTGCCGGTGTTGATAATGATGGACTGTATATAAATCCCCTCGATGAGAATGGCAATATCACATATACTCAAACCCGAAGCGGAAGTAACAATTTATCTTTTAATTCGGATTGGGGTAATGGCGACAACCGGTCAGGTAACAGAAATGAATATTTTGAAACAGCATTTAACTATTCCCGTATTTTCAATAAAGTACATTCTGTCACAGGATTGTTACTGTTTAATGCAATAAGTAACAATACTACAATTTTTCCAGGTAGCATTTATGATGCACTACCCAAGCGCAATTCCGGACTTGCCGGTCGTGTTACTTATTCGTATGCAGATAAATATCTTGTGGAAGGTAATTTTGGGTATAATGGGTCAGATAATTTTTTACCCAGCCATAGATATGGTTTTTTTCCGTCCATAGGTTTAGGTTGGGTTATTTCTAGCGAATCGTTTTGGGATAGATTGAAAGAGGTTGTCCCCTTCTTTAAAATACGATATTCTAATGGATATATAGGAAACGATGTTGTTCCAAACCGTCGCTTTGCTTATGCCACTCTTGTTGGAGGATCAGGCGCTTACTGGTTTGGACCTGGCAATAACCAAGTCAATGGTTATGCGGTTACCGATTATGGATCTGATGTTACGTGGGAAACCTCTCATAAACAAGACGCAGGAGTGGATTTGAAAGTATTTGATTTATCAATCACTGCTGATTATTTTTATGAATACAGAAAGGGTATCTTTTTGCAACGTCAATCTATTCCTCTATTTGCAGGATTAGTGAATATGCCTTGGGGTAATATTGGAGAAGCGTCGAATAAAGGTCTTGAATTATCATTAGTTTACTCCAAGAAATTTTCGAAAGATGTTTCGTTAGAAGTGCGTGGTAATCTCACCCATAATCATGCGGTAATTTTGAATGACGATCAGCCACCACAAGCATATCCATGGTTAGAGAATAAAGGGCACGGAATGTTAGCATTCAGAGGGTATGTAGCTGAAGGTCTGTTTACCAGTGATGCTGATATTAATACTAATAATATCTGTCAATTTGGAGAACAATATCCCGGGCAGATTACCAAACCGGGTGATATCAAGTATAAAGATTTAAATGGCGACGGTAAAATAGACCAAAATGATATGCAAGTTATTAATGAAAATGGGGACGTTCCTAATGTATATTATGGCTTTGGAGCAACTGTAAAATGGAGGAATTTCTCTATTGGCGGATTATTCAATGGAACTCAAGGTGCAAAGCGGTATGTGAATGGTAAAACGGTATGGCCTTTCTATTCTGATGGTATTTGCAATATGTTTAGTAATATTGATAATCGCTGGCAGGCTACCGACCCAAGCAATCAGAATGTATTTTATCCTCGATTAAGCCCTGCTGTCGGTGACGGAATTGCAGAAAATCAGAATAATTTTCAACCAAGTACATGGTGGCTAAAAGATGTGGATTATTTACAATTTAAGCAATTATCGATTACTTATGATGTTCCGAAACGTATTTGTGAAAAATTGTTACTGGAAAAACTTCAGGTATATGTCATGGGAAATAATCTATGGATGTGGTCGCCTTTTACGTTGTGGGATGCTGAACTTAATACCGGCAACGGTACTGTCTATCCAGATATAAAGACGATTTCATTAGGTATTACTTTTAATTTTTGATTTGATAATATGAAAACAAAAAAAGAGATATTAATAGTCGCCATCGTTGTGGTTATGGCATTGTTTGTTACATCGTGTGATAAATGGTTTTCTACTTTACCTCCTGATGTGTTAACGCAAGACCAACTTTGGCAAAATGTGGATTATACAGAAGGTTTCTTAGCGAATGTATATAGCTATCTTCCGGATGAAAATAATCAACGGTTTGCAACCAGCAATCAAGCTGGAACTTGGACATCCGGTTGCAGTGAAGCGGATTATGTATGGAAACGGATCAATGGAGGAAGTTACGATGCCGGTGGTGCTGCAGCAGAACTAACTTCAGGTCAAATGACATCTTCATCCAATCAAGTAAGGCAATATTGGACTGCTTATTGGCAAGCCATATCAAAAGCTACGACATTCATACAGAATGTGGATAAATGCCCTACTTCACAATTGTCTGCTCAGTTGAAAATATGGCGGAAAGGCGAAGCCACAGCATTAAGAGCATTTTATTATTGGCAATTATTTAAAATCTATGGTCCGGTACCAATTATGGATGATCAGGTATTTGCTCCTGATGCTTCAGCGGCTTCTATGATGTTACCCCGCTGTACGGTTGATTCGTGTTTGAGCTTTATAACAAACCAATTAGATGCAGCTGCATCTTTGTTACCGGACATGCCGGCAACATCCGGTGATCAGGGACGTATGACGGCGGCTATTGCAGAAGCATTAAAATGTGAGGTTTTACTGTATGCTGCGAGCCCTCTGTATAATGGCGATCCTGATTTTGCTAAATTTACAAATACAGATGGAACCAAACTGTTTCCACAATCGGTAGATCCGAATAAATGGCAAGTAGCTCGTACTGCTTATGACCAATGGTTTGCAAAATATGGTCAATATTTTTCACTCTTAACTCTTGATCATAACGGAAGTAAATTGTCGCCTGGAGTAAAGACCAATTTTGATCCCTATCTTTCTTGCAGAGAAGTTGTACGAGGGAATGATTTTTCTAATCCGGAAGTAATATTCATTCGCACTAATACAGGTTCAGGAACAATGCAATATGACAGAACACCCCGATTTGGAGGTGGAGTTCCAGATGGGTCCAATTATCCAAGTCAAATAAAGCAAGCCGGAGGACAGGGTGAATTGCAGGAAATGGTCGATATGTTTTATACAGATCAAGGTATCCCTATTGATGCCCCAGGTTCAGACTATTTTGATTTTACACAAGGAGCTGTTAACCCAACTTTCTTTGTAGGAAACGGGGCTATCAATCCGTCTCAAAATTATATGGATCCATGGTATCCGACACGAATTTTTGCTCCTGCTAACGGGATGGTACTCAAATCTTTTGCTAACCGGGAGCCTCGTTTTTATGTCAATGTTATTTTTCATGGCATGGATTGGGGTACGCAAAATTCGAGTGCCAAGGGATGTTATCCGACTTTTGATATTGCAGGTAATTCAGGCCCAAGTCAAGGACTAAACGACTGTCCTATACCTGGATATGTGGTTGGAAAAGGTTCATTGGTACAGCAAAACACAGGTGGATATTATTATACGTTTATTCGTTTGGGAGGAATGTATCTCGACTATGCTGAAATATGCAATGAATGTGGAGATATTCCTACGGCAATAAAGTATGTAAACTACATCCGTAATAGGGCAGGTGTTCCGGAATATGGAACAGGAACAGATGATAACGGGCTCACACGTATTTCATATCCTAATAATCAAGCCGATGTTCGCAATCGTATTTGGAGGGAACGAACGATAGAATTAGCTTTTGAAAATCAACGCTATTTTGATGTCCGTCGATGGAAAGTAATGTTAGGTGAACAATTAGGTGGTAGTGAACCGAATATTGGATGGCTATATCCGCTTTATCATCAGGGAGGTGAAAATGGAGATATGCATGGACTAAACATAGAAGCTGGCCAAACTCCCGGTTCAGGGTATCAATTTTTCACACGAATTGTTTGTGAAAGCTATTCATTCAGTTTGAAGAATTATTTTTATCCTATACCCTATAATGAATGTAATATTGATCCTAATTTGGCGCAAAATTTTGGGTGGTAGTTATCAACAATTTTTTTCGAAAATAAAATAGATAATTAATATACTATCTTTTGAACAGAAGAGGCTGCTTCAGTGAAAGCAGCCTCCAATTAATTTAATTATATATATATATGAATAAAAAAACTATCGCATTGATGTTTTGCATTGTTCACTTTTTATTTGTTCAATCGCAGGAAAAGACATTATCGTTTATATCCGATGCTCATCTGGATACACAATGGAATTGGACTGTAAAGTCTACCATAGATCAATATATCCTGAATACCATGGTGCAAAATTTTGTTTTATTTGAAAAATATCCGGGGTTTAGATTTAATTTTGAAGGAGCTATTAAATATATGTGGATGAAAGAATATTATCCAACACAATATGCTACTTTAAAAAAATATATCAAAAGTGGACAATGGAATATCAGCGGGGGAGCTATTGATGCTGACGATGTAATGGTGCCATCAGCGGAATCCATTATTCGTAATTTTTTATATGCGCAAACTTATTATAAGAGAGAATTTGGCATAAAAGGTGGAAGCGATATCATGCTACCCGATTGTTTCGGGTTCCCGTATTCTTTACCTTCCTTGGGGAAGCATTGTGGCGCTATCGGATTTCATACAGCTAAATTAGCCTGGGGGTCTCCAAATTATGACATTTTGCCTCCGTTTGGAATATGGAAAGGAGTTGACGGATCGGAAATATATACCATCTTCAAACCCGGATCTTATAGTGAACACGGAATATATAATAAAGATATGTCGTATGATGAGGGAACGTTAAATGAAATAAATTCCAATTATCTAAATTATGGAATATATGCCGCTTTCCATTATGTTGGCGTTGGAGACCAAGGAGGTGCATTGCAGGATGATCCGACATCCAGTACGGAAAATACACCTTATTGGTTACAGACAAGTATGAATTCCAACGGTCCTGTAACTGTGAGTATGGAAACGCCTACCCAAATATTTCATCGGATGGATAGTCTCCGTAATCCAAAATATGTTGTGTGGAATAATGAATTGCCTATGACAACACATGGCACAGGATGTTATACCTCGCAAACAATTATGAAATACTGGAACCGGAAGAATGAATTATTAGCTGATAATACGGAAAAATCTTCGGTAATATCGGATTGGCTGGGTGGTTTGAAATATCCGATGGATGTTTTACGCGAATCCTGGATACGTATGCTTTGGAATCAGTTTCATGACGATATAACTGGAACCTCGATCCCCAGCGCTTATGTTTACTCTTATAATGATGAAGTACTGGCAAATTTGGATTTATCGAAAACACTCCTTAATTCTGTTGGAGCTGTTGCTAAACAAATGAATACCCAGGTGGATGGAATTCCTTTGGTGGTTTATAATCCATTATCTATTAATCGCACCGATATTGTGGAATCTTCTATAATCACAGATTCAAAACCCAATGGAATTCGGGTATTGGATGGCGTTGGCAATGATGTTCTTGCGCAAATACTGAACTATAATTCCGATACTGGAGAATTGTCTTTTATCTTTCAGGCTACCGTTCCTTCTTTAGGATATGCTGTTTACGAATTGCGATTGAATGAGAGCAAAGATTTTAAATCTTCTTTATCTATTTCCGAAGATTTACTTGAAAATGAATCGTATAAAGTGGAGGTGAACGGTAGAGGCGATGTTGCATCCATTTATGACAAGAAAAACGCAAAAGAGCTTTTACTGTCTCCGTTGCGCTTGGCAATGTTAAACGATCGTTCTGAAACATGGCCATCATGGGAAATATTGTGGAACACAGTTAATACAGCCCCAATATCATACGTTGATGAAAATGTGAATATCTCAATTGAGGAAAACGGGCCGTTACGGGTGAGTCTTAAAGTCAGCCGCACTAAAAACGGTTCGGAATTTGTTCAACATGTCAGGATGACCAATCCTGATATCAGTGACAGAATTGATTTTGTAAATGAAGTAAACTGGCAAAGCAGAGGAATTTTACTTAAAGCTATTTTTCCATTGAGCGCGACAAATTCTAAAGCAACTTACGACATATCATTAGGGGCTATCGAAAGAGGAATAAATACTTCCAGTCTGTATGAAGTGCAGGGACACCAGTGGGCTGACCAGTTATCTTCCGACAGTACTTATGGCGTTTCTATCCTGAATGACTGTAAATACGGCTGGGATAAACCCAACAATATCATGCTTCGTTTAAGCCTTATACGTACTCCTGCCGTTAGTAACAATTATGTTTATCAAAAAGATCAGGATTTAGGCTTAAATAAATTCACTTATTCCTTTTACCGGCATGACGGCAAATGGAATGAAGCAACTCAATGGGAAGCAGCGAGATTGAATCAGCCATTACTTGCATTTCAGGCTGCAAAGCATAGCGGGGTATTAGGTAAATCATACGGATTTGCATCATTGAATACAGATAAAGTGTCGATAAAAGCGTTGAAGAAAGCGGAAGACTCCGATGAAATAATAATCAGGGTATATGAATTAACCGGTAACGACCAGAATGACGTCAAAATAACTTTTCCGGCCAACATTATTTCCGCAAATGAAGTGAATGGGATTGAAGAAAAAACAAGCGAAGCATCTTTTAGCGAAAACAGTTTATCTTTTAATATAGGTAAATTTCAACCTAAAACATTTGCTGTCAAATTGGAAAGCCCAGTCCCTACTGTTGTTGAAAACAATCCGTCTTCGATAAAGGTTGGTTTGGATTATAATATAGACGTGATTAGCTATGATTCAAAGAAGAATGATGCTACATCAGGAGTTGCTTACGCCTATCCTGCAGAACTGCTTTCCGACGTGGTTACCGCAGATGGAATAGACTTTGCGATTGGAAACCGTGATGATGGAAATTGTAATGCCATATCTTGTAACGGACAAACAGTAACATTACCTGCGAATTCTACTTCTAAAAAACTTTATATTTTGGCTGCAAGTAGAAATGTGAATGGTTCAGACGCCGAATTTACTGTCGATAAAACTGTATATTCTTTTACAATTCCATATTATGTGGGAAACGTAGGATGCTGGGGAACCGAATATAACCTTGGGACTGAATACCGCCGTGAAAATGTTGCATTCACGGCTACCCATAGACACAATGTGAGTGTAAGCCAGAATGATTCATACAATTTTATGTATATGTATAAATATTGTATCCCTGTGAATGGAAATGTCTCTACTCTTACTTTGCCAAAAAACAACGATATTCTTGTATTTGCCATTTCATTATCGGATAATGAAAATGACAATATAACTCCTGCTTCCGTAATTACTTCGCTTCCGGAAAACAGCACTAGTAGTAATGATGGTTGTAGCATGAAACTGACTCCTGCTACGGTCAGCGCTTCTAATCAAAACGGAAGCGTAGAAGGAGCTGATAAAGCGATTGATGGAGATGTAAGCACTAAATGGTGTGTTGTAGATAATAGTAGCCCCTGGTTGGAACTTACATTTACTGCGCCGGTTGAAATTTGTCGATGGTTTATATTGAATGCAGGAGTAGAAAGCGCCGATTACATTACGTCGGATTTCCGGCTTCAAAAATACACAAACGGACAATGGATAGATGTGGATGTTGTGACAAATAACACAGATAATAAAGTGGACAGGAGTGTTGAACCTTTTACTGCAAACCGTATTCGCCTGCACATCGATAAGGGTGAACAGAATGGCTATACTACTCGGATACTTGAATTTGCTGTATTTGGCACAAATGGCGAAACTGCCATTCAAACTCCTCAAATAACAGATAATAAACTATCTGTGATAGGAAACAACCCGAATCCGTTCAACCAAAAGACTTCTATCCTGTGTAGAATTCCTGAAAATGTAGCAAAAATAAACTTAAATGTGTATGATTTGTTAGGACGTCTTATTGATAAGCAAAGTTATCCGGTAACGACTCAAAATGGAATACAAGAGATAACATGGAGCAGGAAAAATATAATAAATGGTATTTATTTATATTTTGTTTCCGCATTAGAAGACGGAAAATTTATCTCTTCCAGCACAAATAAAATGATTATTTATTCTAACTTGACAGATTTACAATGATTAATTTTAAACAGGAGTAAATTACTGCAAGATAAGAAATATGTTAAAAACAATAACTGAAATTGTACTTGTGTTATGTTAATTTATTAACAATTATTTTTTATAAATTTTATGAAGACAAAAATTACAAGTTTTTTGAAAGTGGCATTCATTGCCATAATGTATTTTTTCTCTGTCAATGCGTCAGGGCAAATACAAATTACTGATGAAGCCGGTTTGAAAGCAATTGCAGATAACCTGGCTGGAAGCTATATCATTATGAATGATATTACTTTAACGAATGATTGGACACCTGTTGGCGATGACCAAAATCGGTTTACCGGAACGATCGACGGCAACGGAAAAACCATCTATGGTTTGAAATTCATCGATTCGTCGAGAAATGGCGTCGGTTTAATCGGGGTAGCCGAAGGCGCTACAATCGAAAACTTGAGTGTTATTGGGATTCAATTCTATGGAGCACAGGATGTTGGTGGAATTGTTGGACGAGCTTATGCTCCTGTGTCTGTAGAAAAATGTTATTCTTCTGGTGCGGTTAGCGGATATGATCACATAGGAGGGATTATCGGAGGTTCTTACGCATCAAGTCCGGAAGGTGAATTCAGTACAATTAATAACTGTTTTTCCACAGTTGCGGTAATCAGTACTACGTATCAGGCTGGCGGTATTATGGGTGCAGCTGTGGACATCAATGTGTTGAACTCATATTTTGCAGGAGTTGCCCAATGTACCGTTCAAAGAACAGGCGGTATTGTCGGCTTGGTTGATGGAGGATCGGTGAGCATTTATAATTGTGTAGAAATGGCTGCATGGTTGAAAGGAGCTAAAGACAATACCAGCCGTATTTTAGGCGGAATTAACGGCAGCGCTTATGGTGATTTGAGCAACAATTATTCATGGGAAAATACCGAAGTTTATCAAAATAATGTTCTGTTCACCGACGGTGAAAGCAGTGATTTTGGTTGGGACGGCGAACATGTGGATGCTGCCACGCTGAATTCGGCTTCTTTTTATACTGGAACTTTAAAATGGTCGGATCCCATTTGGAAAATAGCGGATGGAAATTATCCCATATTTTCATATCAAACCTATCCTCTTGACGGAGATGGCATCTATATCCCTGTCTTTCCGGATAGAGCGCTTCCCGGAAAAACTTTCGACGCTCAAGCTATTTCCGCTTTAAACCGGACTGTTTCTTATTCCAGTTCTGATCCGTCCGTTGCAAGCGTTGATGACGAGGGTTTGATTTCTTTCATTAAGGATGGAACAACCACGCTTACTTTCTCTACTCAGGGCGATGACAATTATAAAGGCGCAACGGTTACAATCGAACTGAAAGTGCAAAGTATTTCTTATCAAATCACTACGGAAGACGATTTGAGGAACATCCAATATGATTTGGCAGGTAATTTTACGTTAATGAACGATATTACGCTGACCCAAGACTGGGAACAACTTCCCGGAACTTTCACAGGGAGTTTGAATGGAAATGGACACATAATCTACGGCTTGACATTTAGTCTTCCTGACCAGAATAACGTCGGTTTGTTTGGAAATGCCCAAGGCGCTGTTATTACAAAGCTGGGTATCGAAAAAGCCAATATTACCGGTCGCCAGAATGTGGGAGCTATTATAGGAAATTCCCTCGGATGCACGATCAATGAATGTTATGTGGCTGATTCTAATATTTTCGGTTACGACCATGTAGGCTCAATCGTAGGAGGTATGTATAGCTATAACGATCCCGCAACTGGGCAGGTATATTCGACTGTCGCAGATTGTTACTCCGGAGCGCAGGTCAATTCGAGAGAATACCAGGCAGGTGGTATTGTAGGCGTCATTGCCGGAGGATCATTAAGAAATTGTTATTTCTCCGGCATAGTACAAGCCGTGACCGGAAGAGCTTCTGGTATTGTTTCTATGGTTGATAGCGACGACCCCGGAGAAGTTATAAACAATATCAACCTTGCCGACGGAATTTATTGTCCTGCTGGTACATATCGTATTGGAGACTGGGATACCCACCCCACGACTACTACATTTTCCAATAACTGGTCGGCGCTGAATTCTTATTGTGGGAGCGGTTTTGATGCGGCTACTGTAAGAATAACGGATAATGTGAATGATAAGGATGGAGGTTTACTTGCTGGTGATAATCTGGCTCGTACACAGAGTTTTTATACTACTACATTGGGTTGGGACTTTACTAATGTCTGGAAATATATCGACGGTACCGATGGAAAAATGTATCCTATTTTGAAATGGCAACAAGCACCACTCGTTTCCAAAATATATGGAATACCCGAATATCCGAGTTTAGTTTACCCTGATCCTCTCTTAGCTCCTCATAAAGTTGACTTGAACAGGATAATTCCTACTTACGGACAAGCGCTTACATTTACGATTACTGAAGGCGCCGATTTTGTGGTAAACTATGCCAATATCTTATATATAAACGCTCAGAATCCTCCTTCTGAAAGCGGATGGACAAAATTTGCAATTTCGCTGGATAATAGTATAAATGGTTTATTTAATATGGACATATCGGAAATGGATGTAGAAATTGTCCTTGCAAGTCAAGTTTTCGACGTGAAAACGGTCGACGATGTAGTTAATATTAGTACTAAACCCTTTGCGAGTTTTCGTTTACTAAACGACATTGATATGACAGGCGTTGACTTTGCAGGTATTGGTTCCTTAAATTCGCCGTTTACCGGAACGTTTGACGGTAACGGTTTTTCCATAGTAAATGCAAAAGTAAAAGTTACTGCCGCAAATGGTACTGAAAAAGGATTTTTCAATGCAACACAGGGCGCTACAATTAAGAATTTCGGATTGTCGAATTTCTCATTCGACGGTTCCTCTTATGGAGTCTCTGACAACTCGAATTTAGGAGGTTTAGTAGGTTCCTGTAACAGTACGAACATTGATCAGTGCTATGTAACCGGTACAATTATCGGAGGCGACCACGTAGGAGGATTAATAGGTGGAAATTGTAATCATGATTCAATTAGCAATACATATGTGGATGTAACCATCAATTCCTATTCTCAAACCGGAGGATTCTTAGGAGTTACTGACGGCGATATTACGGTTACGAACTGCTATTTCACAGGAAGCCTTTCTGCTACAGGACGTGGATGGGTTGGAGGTATTATCGGTTTGATTGATCAACCGGGAAACATTAAATTATCGGGTTGTGTTTCAATTGGAGATGTCTCGTCCGTAGAAGTGGCGGAACCCTTTATAGGTGAAAATGGAGCCTATAACGGCAGTCTCGCGACAATTGCACAGTTTTATAACAATATCTACAATACTGATGCGCAAATCAATGGACAAACAGGCTGGAATGTCTCAACAGTAGTTCCTGGAGCAGTAGAATCTCCAACAGGGAAAACATCCGCTCAATTGAAACAACAAGCCACTTACACTGGTATCGGTTGGGATTTCACAAATATCTGGACAATTACCGAAGGGCAAACTTATCCTCAATTGAAGAATGTTCCCTTTAAAAAAGTTGTAACAGATATTCAGGCAGTGAAAGTTGATGAAAATTGTTACATTGTATATGCCGAAAATAATAATATTCACATTTCAGGTATTCGACAATCGGCTGCAGTTACCGTTTATAATTTAAGCGGTCAAATGCTGTCTCAATCTGTCGTAAACAACAACGCAGTATTACCTGTTTCCAATAAGGGTATCTACATTGTTCGCATTACCGAAAACGACAAGACGACGGCCGTAAAGGTAATAAATAAATAACTTTTGATATTTCTTGCCCTTTGCTGTGCAGGCTTTGTCTACGCAGCAAAGGAGCAGAAATAATATAAATTAGTGTTTCACTAATTTATTGTAAAACAATTAATTTACTTTGATTTCCGTAGTTTTGCTTTTTTTATTACCTTTGTCGAAAATTTTACAATATGAGTAAAACATTTCGACGCACGTTGATTACTTCGGCGCTTCCCTACGCCAATGGACCCGTTCATATCGGACACCTTGCAGGCGTTTATATTCCTGCCGACATTTATGCCCGCTATCTTCGTTTGAAAGGCGAAGAAACGCTATTCATCGGAGGTTCAGACGAACACGGCGTTCCCATCGCTCTGAAAGCAAGAGCGGAAGGTGTTTCGCCTCAGGAAATTGTCGACAGGTATCACTTCCTTATCAAAAAATCGTTTGAAGATTTCGGGATTACTTTCGATATTTATTCCCGGACTACTTCCGCCATTCATAAAAAAACAGCTTCCGATTTTTTCAAAAATCTTTCCGATAAAGGCGAATTTATTGAAAAAACTTCCGAACAGTATTACGACGAGGCGGCGAAGCAATTTTTAGCCGACCGCTACATCACCGGAAAGTGTCCGCATTGCGGAAACGAAAAAGCCTACGGCGACCAATGCGAAGCTTGCGGTACGT
>Ga0123354_10000686_pt1 | contig 36029 bp, 25 predicted proteins | sample TergutLab28metaG_2_FD_97872 | JGI IMG/M metagenome (GOLD analysis project Ga0123354, IMG submission 97872) | Labiotermes labralis P4 segment gut microbial communities from Petit-Saut dam, French Guiana - Lab288 P4 | ecosystem: Host-associated > Arthropoda: Insects > Digestive system > Gut ... | reverse complement strand
AGTGAAAGGTTGTGGAGTTTGTTATTGTTGTAAAAATAAGTTTTTTTTGAAGTTTTGGGGGGGGGGGGGGGGGGAAGCCTTTATGCTCACCCTGTACTAATGGAGCTTATCTTATGTAACAAATGTAGAATTTAAAATTACCCTAAAACTACAAATGGAGGACTGATAGGCATGTGAGTAGGAACAATACCTACTTTTATGTAGGTTTCAGTTCCTGAACAAGTAACGATATTAGCACATGCAAGTTAGTTGCATATTTAAAATAACTGAAAAGAAATATAACCATACACTTTCTACACATTACACTACTTTTTTTATGAATCTTCATCTCTTGAATTGCATGTAAACCTGACAAAATAAGTCAGCACTTTACCTAAGTTTTATCAACTCTCACAAAGAACGAAGGAACAGTTCTTTGCTCATTCCAACGCAATAAAAAAAATGACTTAGACAACAGTAACTGATCTGTCACAGTGCAAACAGCATTAAAAATAGTATGCATGGTCTCAGTCATCACAGGAATGCAAAGGTAAGCTTGTAACTGCTCACTGCTTCTTAACAGAGTTTTAAAGTTCTTTTTTTGTGTTCGACTAGAATTCTCACATGATACACCAACCATTCAACAGCATCTACACATCCCTATGCAACACACAATTAACAATCTGATTGACTGGCACATAATATTTTACAGTCTTTCCATACATATATTAACATATGGTATGTCATAACTGGATTGCCTTATGACAATCTTTCCAAGACTTCGCAAGAAGTATAGCAAAAATAAACATACATATTCCAGAAAAATATTAACTTCAAAGTCCTTTGGTTTTTCATTAAACATGTTCAGATACATTGGTTAAAACACTCTAGACTCACAAAAATATAGTTAGCATAATTATACACAAGGCTACTGAGAAAATTTTATGTGATACTTCTGCAAACACTCCCTTCAGTATCACTATTCAGTACAAAGTATTTTTTAAAAATGCTTCATTTTGGCAAATATAACATTATCTGGTAGTTTCAACTTCATGCCAAGTCACTGTTCCACATTTTAGATGCAGGTTTAACTTCAGAGTAGATTAGAGTGTCAAAATAATATTAAAAAAGAAATTCATACAGGTCACATTCATGATGATGATGATAAAATGGAGCATAGAAATTACATGCTGCAACAGTACCAGCAATCTTTGCCAGAATTTTTCTTGACGTACACAAATGTGACACTGAAAATATAAATCTGGCTATCAATTATTTCTTACAAGAAACAACTTCCAATTTATTTATTTAAGTAACCAGGAAAAATTCTCAGCCTCAGAAATGTACACAATAGTGCTGCCTAATGCAGAAAAGCTTTATATACTAAGACTATCTTTTATGTGTTTACATAATGTTTGGCACATCATTAACAACAGCAAACCAGAAATGTGTCCTCTTTTATTTTTCACTGAACATACAAAATTAGCTTTGATTGAACACAGTACATTCATAAAAAAAATGATGGCCAAAGAGTTGTAAGATTCACAGTTTTCTCATTATTCTCTATTTTTATCTGTATGCAAGACTTGAATATACATAACCACTTACTATGCAAACCAAACAGCTACACAGGAACTGGACAGTAAACAGAAGTAACTCTTACTAACATACATGCTCAGACTTAACATCACTCTGAACAGAACCAAACAGTTTTCTGATATTCTGAACTTATACCTGCGTTACATCTGGCCTTTTCGTACTCTGATATGCATGGATTGCTTTCTCTACTATTAAATTTGCATGCTTATACCTTAACTACCTTTTTCTTTGTGGTTTAGTGGTTTACTTAGTGACATGGTTAGTATCTAGACTCCACTATATCAGTGACAGATGTATGAATACAAATATGGAGCATTGGTGGAATAAAAACTGACAGAGGAAAACCAAAGTACTTGGAGAAAAACATGTCCCAGTGTCACTTTGTCCACCACAAATCATACACGGAATGCCCGGAGGGTGAATCGGAGCCTCCATGGTGAAAAGCCACAATTAGGAACTTTAGCTCATCAGACTGTCCTACGCCACACACATTGGAATACTAAAAGAAACTAAAGACTGTAAAAAAAACACATATTTACAAGAACAGAAATGTACATACTTCCCCCCCCCCCCTTTCCAACCCTTTACTATGCAGTCATTTTGCAGTGCCTACCACATTGGATAAGGGCATTATGTGCAATGATCAGTAAAAAGAGTTGTATGGAAACATTCTTACATTTAATGAAAACTACAAATCTGTTGAATTTTGAAGTTAAATAACAAAATAATGAATATTATGGTGAAGTTAATTAAAATAATAACTAAACCGATAACAGAACGTACAAAAGAAACAGCTCGTTGACCAACAAACATGTAGGCTTGACCTGAATGAGTACTGCTTATGTATGTAAAGTGCAAGAAATGAAGTAAAAATACAGCAAATCAGCTGAAATTTAAACACTGCTCTCACAAACTGTTCAGTTACACAAATTTATACAATTCTAGTCATTTTATTTCATGACTGAAAATATATTGGACCTTGCAGTATCACTTACCTGCCTGTAATACTCTTACTTGTAATTTTGATGCTGTAGCTTATAAAACTATTTGTACTTATATCCAATTGATAGAGAATGTGCTGTTCAGATGAATGTTCAAGCTTGCAACCTTCAGGAACTGAAAACAGAAAAAAAAGAATTCAAAATGGAGAAGACTCTCAATTTAATAATACAAAAATACCTGTACTGTGGATGTATCATGCGTGAAGAAAATTTATGTAGTTCTCAGTACTTTCTGAAATCTTTAACACAAATATGCTGTATAAAACAGACTCTACAATAACATGTTTTGTGTGAGCGTAACATAATTTTATCCCAGAATTTTAACATACTTGTGAGATTTGAGGTTCTCACAGCAATGACAACGTAGATTATTTACTTGTGGTAGGTGGTACTGTGCATCCTATGGATCAGTACCAGCAAATTGTAGGATTTAGCATTTATCTACCAGACCAAATGGCATCACATCCTAACAGTGCAATAAGTGAAAGAAATACTCATAGAGTACACAAAAAGCAATAGTCCCAGTGTTTTAATGGGAATGTACGTTGGCAGTGGCTTTGAAGACTGTGCTGCAGGAGGCCACAGGTCATGGCTCAAAAAATGTTTTGAAGACAACTACATCTAAGGGCTTCCCAATACCACCCAATTTGTGACATGGCTGTTATCTTGGAAATCTGTAAATCAATTGTGCTACATGTTATACAGATCACTATATATATATATATATATATATTTATGTATACTTGGATTTACTGTGCTGTTTATTGTTTGTTCTTTGTTTTTTGTATTGTTTTATTTATATATATTTATTCTTACTTATTTTCTCTGTACTAGTGTAAGGACTACTGCCACCAAGTGACAACTCAATTGCAGTTAGTAGTAGTAGTAGTACTAGTAGTAGTAGTAGTGGTAGTAGTAGCAGAAGTAATAATAATACTATATATATATATATAAAATGAACATATGTGACTTTTCTTTTTTGCTTAACTTTTTCCATTTACATGGGTTGATGGAGAGAATACAAAACTGTGATATACACAAACTGCAGAAATCTGTGAATACCCTACTTTACAAGCTATCTGTGATGTGAAGAAGTTACTGTCTGTAACATAACAATTAAAAAAAACCCATTACAGGCAGAATAAAATGTTTTATACACAAAACTCACCTTGTTAATGGTATGGTATGAGAATGGTTTAGAAGCCTGGTTTACAAACACAGATTTCACTGGTTTCTCTACACCGAGGATGGTGACACTATCCAAAACTGGCATATCACTGTATCCCCACCAAACTGCAGACCCTGTGAGTTGCGACTGAGCCAAAGTGAAGTTCAGCAGGTTGTATCGTCTATCCAAATATGTATCTGCAAACATGACACCCATGTAATGAAAGGAACATGAGGGAAAACTCAGCAAATGCATGACGCATATGCATTATGCAAATGTGGGCAGTGAGGGTGTCATTTAGAAATGTCTTTAAGAGATTAACACAAACTCTCAGCAAAAGCATTAATTTCATTCACTAAGCCAGATTTTGCCTAGGATGAAGGCTCAGATATGAAAACAGAAATATCCACTGTGAACACAGATAATTTAGGACCAAAGAGTTTGGTCACTGGATACCAGTGTTCTTCTCTAAGATCTGCAGAGAAACAGTAAATATAAGATTGTTGAATGACACATAAAATTGACATTGCTTTTCCACTGTACTGCATAAATACAAGAGGAGTTATTTCATTATTAAAGGAAGGCAATTTTATGGACATTCTAATTTAACAAATGCAGCCTGAGCTCTCACACATTAGTTTCAAGATAAAGGAACTTTGGGTCTCGGCAAAAATGTTGCTGAAGATATATGATATTAACTGTGCCTTGAAAATGAAGTTAGAGCTAAAAAATAATGAAGGTAAGAAATAGATTCAGTTTGCCACACAAATTTAAGTCTGTCTGAAACATGAAACTTATAAACTAATATGAAAATCCTGGATTTACAATATGCAATGATTTTAATTGCATCACAAAACACTATCAAACATGTGGCTTATTTATGTACATACACATTTTAATGATACAGTCTCTGAAGCACCCTAGGATAAAAAATTTACTGCACTGAAATCCTCTAGGATACAACAATTAACTCTGTGTTAATAAAGTATTTCTAGAATTAACTCACACTCATTATGAAACTTTCCAAAACATCAATATAACAAAGGAGACCATACTGTACTTACTAAGTGAATCACCATCATCCCAGTACAAAAAGCCAGATGAATGGCCATCCATATCTAGTGCTACCAGCAGCTCAAAATCATTGGTCCGACTGAGGAAAAAAATAAATGGAAATGTGAAAAGTCCACATACCATTACAGCTGTCCAAATAATTACAACATATTCTATCAACCCACGTGCTTGGCACTATCTTCATGATCACTATGTATCCTCTATATCAGTAAAATAATAGTCTATGAACAGGGAAGTGCAGGACTTGCAGGCCTGAGTACTGCACAGAACAGGGGACATCATTATATGCTATGGATCAATGCAGCTTTGAGTGAGTATGCATATTCTACAAGCAGTTTCCATTCAGGTGGACACCTTGTATTATTTTTACATATTCAGTGAATTTCAATTTCATTAACGTAAATTTAGTGTAAAAAGATATTTTTAAACTTCCAGAATACATGCCTTGATTGAGCACAGTTATGGATGAAACAACAGACATTCATGCACACATTGAGGTTTCCACAGAGGTGTGGTCAAGTATTCTGTTTCTCTGCAATATGATGTTTTGTCACTGGGCCAATGGTCCTCAATCATGTTGCCTTGACAACCTTAATAATCACATACCTTTCTGTAGTTGTTGTGTTCGGAGTCTGGGTTGGAATGATACTGCCACCTTGTATCAGTAAGGGGATGGTGTCTAATGGTGCAGATAATGTGTGATGTGTACCACGAGCTGGTACTGAAGCCAATGTGTAGAAGTCATACCATAAAGCATCTGGCAGATAGGCTGACACGTCTGTCTTACCCTGAGCAAATATGTTGAAAATCATGAAATAAAGAGAATATATATGCCTGATTACATGTGAATGGCAAGTTGCAGAACCTTTACCAATCTAGAGGAAGCTGTACAGAATCTGAAACTGGATAGAGTGAGATCAAAGCTTTAAGGTGGCACATTCTGCAGTGTTATTTCATAGACCTCTAGTTCTACAGATCTATTAGTATTTTATTGCCACTTTATAATGTTTGTGAAGAACTGATTACTTAAATACAAATTCTGTATGCACAAAATTAGTTTGACATAACCTTAAAATTCAAAGTATTGCCATGTATATAGTTATTGATGTAAAACAGTTTTCACAACAAATATGCAGGTATGGTTATGATCCATCTCCTTACAACACTCACATACCAAGTTGTATGGTTCATTAGTTATGGCCATAAAACTAATAGATATATATAACACAAACACAGCCATATGTCAACGCACATTTTACTAAAGTAAAGGTAAAGCAGTCCCGTTACAGGCCTGGACAGGCCCAGAGGGTTCCAGGAAGTTAAGGTTCCCAGATTTCGTGACAATGGCACAGGATGGTGGTAAGGTTGTCAGCCTTTACCCCCAGGAAATGCTCCTGGTACTCATTTCTGTTAGAGGCTGAGTCGACCCCAGGGCCATAGTGCGATCGAAAGGATTTTATATCAATGAAAAATCCACTGACACCAGCTGGGATCGAACCAGCGACCTTCTGATTTGTAGTGCAGCACCTTAACCACTGTGCTACCACGGTCACCTGTTTTACTAAAGTATCTTAGGATATGTTCCACGCTTTTCCAAACTCTATTACTATATACCACTTCAGCAACCTGAGGTATGGTATGCTGCCTCGCAAGTTCGCATATCCACCGTATCTTTATTACTAATTACACAAAATTAAGAAGTACAGCATTGGGATGTCTGTCAATGGCACAGACATTCTCACTAATTTTCTTGAGAACTGGTCAAATGGGTCAGAAGTTTAAGTGGACAAACACATATATACAATTATGGTAATTTCATAAACCTTCCTTTTCTTCACAGAAGGAAAACAGACTAAAGAATCTCTGAACATCCTCACCTCTTCCAGGACAGGTACTATCATGAGTGCTGAACCCCAGAGGAACTGCTCATCAATGTTATATGTTTGAACATCCAATGGGAACCTGGAAGGTAATAATCAAGACTGATCCACACAAATTCTGAGGCTTTTGCAATGGTGTAACTGAAGATTCCATTCTCCTGGAGCATGAAGATACATCACCAGGTGATCAGATTCTGGCATTTGAAGGCAACACAGTACCCTCACCTTCAAAAGCCCAAATGTTCAAAAAGAGACAATTCAACCCTTGAACACAAGGACATTATGTCCTGTCAAAACATGGGAATCTGATTACCCAGTCATGCAGCAACAAGTCCCAGAACAGAATTCTGAAAGATCCACAAAACTGAAAATGTTTCATTTAAATAACATAAATAAGTTGTATCAACATTTCAATGCAAACGTACTGGCAAATGTGGAGTTGTCCCACTGCTTGAGCTTGAAATGACTGATGTTCACATATCTGAATGCATGTTAAAAAATACTACAAATTCCCCTTTCATATTTATGCAAACAAGAAAATTTACTGCATATTTAAGATATTCTGCATAATCTCTCTTCTATTTTCCACAAAACTCCATTTATAACATAATTTTATCTTTTCATGTTAAAATAATACTCATGTTTTTCACGAGTCATGCACTAAAATTTAAATACCAACCCTGTCATTTAAAAGTCAATTAAACACCATGCCACGAAGACATACAGCAGAGTGCAGGCATTCTTAACCTCAGCACTAGATGGAGATGAGTGGTCACCTTTACACCCTGGCCATGGCCATGGGAAAAGTGCTTCCAGTAATCACTGAATAGGATGCTAACTGAAGGGCCTGAGCCATGCCAGATGTTTTACAGGGAAAAATATTCTGCCCCTGTCAGAAAATGAAATCTGATTCCCAAGTAATCCAGTCTGTAGCCTATCTACCATACCGTGTCATTCCAGTGACTTGACATTTCACAGTGTCATTAATAATATAAAGAAAGTAACATGTGACCTAAAGAAACAGCAAACATTAGTTATCTTTTTTACTTTCCCCTTTACACACCAAGATGTGTATTTAGGATTACAGAAAAAAAGAATGCCTAATATGTGGAAGTAACAAAGCGAGTAAAAGTATGGAGTATGGACAGCATATCATAGAATATTTCCTACCAATTCAAAGCATGAAGTTTTGTTAGTGATAGTACCTTATCAGCAAGTAACTGATATGTCTTGAGGGGTACAGACCATATGCTACTACTGGGTCATGGAAAGTTGAAACTGGGTGGGAAGATGTGGACACCAAAAATAATGCACAAACATTTTGTTTACCTCCAACAAACTACCTGTGTTTAAGGTCCCAATCTAAGTCAAGAATAATTTGCATATAGATCTGAATAGGAATAGAAAACAGAACTCTCTGAGTGGGAGTTCATGTCTCTGAGACCAGTACAATCCCTATGGAATATATAGTTATGTAGTTACATTATTTTCTAAATTCATTTAATCTACCTAAATCAGTAACAGTTTTCATATGGGCTAGAAGTTGCACATTTTCAGTATAATAACACTGGTTATGTAGCACTGCAATAGCTTTGCTTACATGTTTTATTATCATCTCCCTAACTGGGCTGCAATGGGTATTGCAAAACAGAATGTTTTCTGCTTTACTTAAACATCTTTATTGACTCACTGTTAGGTATCCAGTTCCCAAGGAATACACTGCACCACTGCAATTAGATAAACATTACACCATTTGTTCAGTAGTTTAAATACAAACCACACTTACTCAAAGAACAAAGGTCTCACAACCGTATCTCCATCCACATGAGCTTTCCAGAAGAGGGTGTAAAGGTACGGAAGCAGTGAATAACGTACCAACAGAGATTTGCGAGCTGACTGCACCACTGCAGGTCCCAGTGCCACTGGATCTTGTGGCTGTAAAAGTAAATACATAACTGCATGGTTAATAGATACATACATACATATAGACTCCATATCTTGTTTTTCACATCAAGAAAGCACTTTTCTGTGAAATATATCAGCTATGACTGAACGTAATAAGTTTTATTAACACGCAAACATGAAATTCCATGTTTTACAGAAATTATCTGCTGATTTTTTAAGCTTTAGGTTTCTGTGACCATGCATCGTGAGCAAATTGTGAAGAGAGAGAAAACCAACAAGATGCAACAATCAGATGTTTATTATCAACAATGACTCAACATGTTTCAGGCATCATTATGCCCATCTTCAGGAGAACAAAGACCGTGTGTTACTGCATGCGGTGTGCTGCGCTGGTTCTGCTGGACGTGGTTGGTAGTGGTTGTGGGGCGCTGCGTTGTAGGGTGCGAGTCAAACAGTAACCTTCACAGTGCCCGCACCCTACAATGCAGTGCTCCACAACTGCTACCAACCACATCCAGCAGAACCAGCGCAGCACACCGCATGCAGTAACACACGGTCTTTGTTCTGAAGATGGGCATAATGATGCCCAAAACATGTTGATAAAAAACATCTGATTGTTGTATCTTGTTGGTTTTCTCTCTCTCTCTTCACAACTATCTGCTGATTATAGTATCATGAAAACCTGCTTTGAACATGACTGAGTTAAACTCTCCGTGGTCTAAGTTCTGGATAACAGAAATGAATCAAATAAAGCAGAAGAGTTAACACAACAGAGCATCAGAACAACTGGTAACCAAGCATGGAAAGAACATTTCAAATTCTGCCACAAAAGAGATACTTACAATGCCATCATCTGTGTTATGATTACGAGAAAATGGGTAAAATGCACCCAGTTGACTCCAACGCTGACAAAGAGCTGCAGTTGTGTTCCCATTGAATCCACAGATATCTGCACCCATTAGTGGAATCCCAAACAAGTTGAAGTTCAGAAGTTCTGATAGACAGATTAGAAAAGAGAATAGAATTAGTCTCTTCACCCATGAACTTTTCAAGGTTCGGAATGTGATAATCTGAGTGACGACAGAGTCTGGCAGATGGTACCAACGTTTCACAGGAACAAGTTTCCTGCATCTTCTATGCTGAAGGCAGAGGCAGAATGTGTCGGACAAACTGGTGGTTCCACCTACCAGACTAAGCAGTGTCATAACTCAGGTGACTATTATTTAAATCTTCATTGTCGTGAAGACCTCAAACTTCATGTACGTGCTGGCCGTTAGGAATTTACAACAGACAGGTCTATACACTTATTAGCCTATAAACCTGTACATATATGTTTGTTAGTAAGAAATCTATGAGACACTGGTAAACCACGTACTAATGCACACACCGACAAAGTATTAAAGGATGTATGCTAGTCCTACAAAATTTCTGGGTGATATGTTTATGCGTGCATAAAAAAAAAGTTCTTCTTTAATGTTAACACGATGGTGCAGATAAGAGAAAGTGATAAGTACAGGCAAACAAGCAGTTTGAATTACTGGCACATTTCGAAAATCAAATAATAAGAGAGTTGAATAATATTCATTTAAAATATCCATTTTCAGCCAAGAAAATAAGCTAAAAATGATTAAAAGCACATACGTGGAATGGTTTTTTTCATGTTGTACCATGACGATTCTATGTCACCACTCCAGTGGCCTGCATACTGACCATGGCCAGCAAATGTTGAACGAGAGATCACAAAGGGACGCTTCTCTCTAATTTCTGCCATGGCACTGTGTATACACAAAAACCAACATTCGTTTAAATAACTGGCCAAAGTGATACTGCACAACTGTTCTGAGATAAACACAAAGTCTTAAACAGAAGCAATCTAAATCAAGCAGTGACAGGCCAACCAACTACCACCAAGGAACTGGGTTGCTCCTGAAAAGCTGACAGCAGAGAATCCAGGTCTTTTGGGATGTGTTGCTGTGTCACAGGGTTAGTGTGTCCTGACAACGTCCGGAAACACTAACTCTGTGATACAACACCACATTAGAAGATGCAGACTTTCAACAACACTACTGTGGACTTCTTTTTATATTATTTAGTTAGTGTACTGACAAATAATATTTTCTAACAAACAACTAAATGCACAATATGCTCATCCTCCTCCTCATCATCATCACTGTGGTTGTTATGTTGTCTCTTGTCAGAGGCCCTTCCTCCCACATACTTCTCTTGAACATATGGTATTCCCCACTGCTCAGGCTTCAAGTTTCAGACAGCAATGCTTTCTGTATTATGTGTGATGTTCCAAGCATAGTAGTCTCTTGCAGTGAATCCACTGTATGTTCTCCTGGTATCCCTTCCAAATTTTTCTTTCAACTATCTTTTACTATTCTGGTGGCTCTAATCATACATTTCATGTTCCACATTCATTGTCTCTCTGTACATAAGCTAGTGTATTTTAGTTTATTTTCTACATCTTTCTGTATAACATTTCTGTCTGCTGGTATGACCACCACATCTATAGGTAAGGACATTTTCTCTTTCTTGTTTTTAATTAATATATCCAACCTATTTGCCATGACTTCTCTGTCTGAGCACATCATTTGATTCCTTAACAGGGTCATATCTTCATGTTCACATAGTAGTGTGGGTGTGTGCGCCTGTACCACTTGTCTATTATTATTATCCTTGTCATCACCTTTATGCAGGGTATTTACAATTATATACCTAAATAAACCATGTTTCTAGGGTATGTGGTGTTGCAGCTGTTCTGTATTTACAATTAGTGTTACATGTAACATTATTTTTTCAGTTTGTTGTTTTGTTTATTATTATTATTATTGAAACACATTCCAGTCTATTATTTTAATATAAATAATAGAATTACACATATTGTGCTTTTACTTGGTTGTCAGAAAATATTAATGACTGTGGATATCTCAAATCTCACAAGCTAACAGTTGTTCAGTCAGTGTGGAAGTTTTCCACCTTAAGCTCATTAACGTGTTCGTGAAAGCTTCCCAATGATCTCTGTCCTAAGCCAGCTGAATCCATCCCATATCCTCATATCTTATTTCTGTTTTAGATACATTTTAATAATCAAAACTTCTAAAGCTATAGTACAGTCACAACATAACCACATTTCCTTCATCATTCATTAGCAGTAGAGCAGTTTCCATTAATTTCCTCAAAGATAAACAATCACAAACCTACCCTAAGCTCTGAGATCATACTGATGGTGTTAATGTAGCATAACACTACAAGATCATCAAACACAACTTACTATTGTAAGTGAATAATCCTTACTGTCCATAACAAACCAGCTTTGTTTAATTCTGTATGTGGTGATTTCATGTAAATATTTTGATACATCTTTACAAGCATTAATTCACTATACTCACAAGCTTGTAACAATTGCTTCAGTGAAGCCATAGAGGTTATGTACATCATAGTGCCTTCCCGCGTACTGCAAACTTGACATGCACACCGTGTTATAGAAGAGCTTTCCACCATTCACCCCGGCTGGCAAGTATGGTGGATGTTCTAAATTATTATCTGGACATCCTTCTGAACTGCCAGACCAAAAATTGGATGGTTCATTCATATCCTACACCAAATACAATTTAAATGTTTTCAGTTGATATGATCCATTCTCACATGACTCACAAGGTACACAGATTATTATTAATTCATATGCCAACTTGTGCTGTCAATCAGTTTAAGAATCAAAGAACACTAAATCACAGGTAGACAGTAACTACCTTTCCAACCTCTTAAAGACCTGCACCCCCTTAGAAATTCATTTTATACATTTAGGCAACAAGGAGATTTACAGCATTTTTAAGACATGCTGTGTAATCTATGTTTTATTTTCCACAAAATGCCATTTATTTCATATAGAAATTTTATCTTTTTCTATTCAAATAATACTCACACTTCCATATACCATGTGCTAAAATTGAGATAGCAACCCTGGTAGGACACTAGATTAATTTAACATCTGTCATGACACAGTCATAGAAACACTTACAATCCAAGCTCCGTCAAATGGAATTTCACGATGGAGTCTTTCCAACTGTCGCACCCAATAGTCAACAGTGCGAGGATGTGTGAAGTCTGGCCACACTGTAGAGACACGATTCCATACCTGGAGAACAGGCCGATATACAGCTAAAGGGGTCAATACAAATTTTAGCTCCACTTTTCAAACACAGATTGCAGTTTCTGCCCTTCCTTACAAGACACACAACCCTCAAGAAATGAAAAGGCATGTGACAGTACCAACAGTGTTTTTTAGCTCGCATAAGAACAGCACAAGTTATATAAGGAATTCTCATTTACATACAATTCGTGTAAGTATTGTGTCCTACTCCTAAAATGAAGCCATAAAGTTGATACTAAAATATAGCCACAGGTGCCTTGTCAGGAGGAACAGGTAGTATCAGGAAATCTGACTCAACAGAACTGCTCCTGATCATTCATAAAATGTTAACACAACTTCCTGAAAATGTTGTCAGATGCATAAATGAGCTCTGTGATGCCAAGAATTCCCAGTATCCTGAAAAATTCCAGGCATGTGTCAGACTGCTGTCACAGTTACTTCAATCAACTGACAAAATTCATCCTGTGTACTGACTCTGTTCAGACGGTACCACTGTTAGTAATTGGCTGAAGTGAGATTGGGAAACTCAGCAGTAAATGAAGGTGAGAGGTCAGCTTCTTGCCCCACCTGCTTTATCCTAAGGAAGAAGAACCAAGCACCCACTGGATGGTACAGGGAGGCCCCAAAACCAGTTTGGGTGCTTTTGAGAAGAGAAAAATGAAGATCTCTTGCCATACACGTAGTGCAGTCAATTTTTATCATACTAAGCTATTTGGGCTTCCATTCTTTATAAGTTTGAGAACTGAACTGCATTATAGCTATAAAATAGTGAAATGTGACTGGAACACTGTGTAAAAAGGGAGAGTAACAGGACACTAACACCAAAGAAACAGCATCCATAGTCCCCTCATCTCTCACAGGTCTCAATACTCTACCTCAGCAGTTTTCTTTACTGACTACCTATTTATGCTCCTCCCCAAGACACAATATTATTAAGTCATTTATATTCTGCCCTCTAGCTAAGGGTGAAGAAAATTTTGCTAATTAATCAAATATTCAGAAAGGTAAACCTACTGTCTTGGACTGCTTAAACCTTATGATGAATTTGAACACTGTTGTGTTGTTAGTGAAATGTATATATTTCCCAGTAAACAGTCATACACAATACCATATATAAGTTGATTAGGCAACTAGTTTTGGCTTATAACAAGCCATCATCCAGCCTTCTCTCTTAAGAATCATTCAATAAAAACTTACGACTACAGTTACGAAAGAGATCTTTTCCTTTACAGTACATCATAGGAATATATTAAGGAATTATTTGTGAATAATAAAGAAAAATATTATTTACAAAATAAAAAAGCATGGGTAGGCAGTAAAGTCAATAAATGGTGCATATGTTGATCATATTCGTGTACAGCACAAACATCTTCAGTTGATTCAACTTATGTATCTTGAAATTTGACATTAAAATACTCCAAGAATCTTCTATAGTTTTATGGTTTTATCTTCTTCATAGTGACATATTTGAATCAATGGTGTATTCATGTGAGTAGAGGATTAATCCCCTTAATGTTTACATACCTATTGGAAGGTCAATATTACAGTAAACATTCCAAGACAAAGTACGGTGTGTGCACCATCATGTACAGCTGCCTACTGTTTTTGTAAAGGTTTTTTAAAAAGAGTTTCTGATACAAATTTTACATATTATCCTTCTACTATATTTTTGTAAATAATATTTTTCTTGTACCTTTACTAAAAATTTGTTAATATATTCCTATGACATACTTTGTAAAGGAAGAGATTGTTTTCCTAACTTCAGTCATAAGTTTTTATTGAATGGTTCTTACAAGAGAGGGCCTGATGATGGCTTGTCAGAAGCTGAAACTTATTGCCTAATTGACTTATATATGGCACTTTGTATGACTGTTTAATGGGAAATATATACACCTGAAGATGAAGCCACTACAGTCCTTCAAAACATCTGGAACCATCTGCCCATTCACACAGTGTCACATCCCAGCAGACTTGAATCTTTAGAAACACTATTGTGACATCTCAAATCTCACACTAAACTTACCTTTCCAACAAATGGCTGTCCAGATGAATTCTTTATGAAGATGTCCAATTGAAGTCCTTCATCATAAGGTGGATATGTGCCTGGCTTTTCACTGCCACTGACTCCTGGATCAATTAGTGGAATGTAATGCATCCCTAACTGTAAACACATGTAATGTAATCACGCGTGCTGGAAAACTGTAATAATTTATATATTATGAAACTTTCATATCATATTTACTCTATCAGATTTCATTATATAAAAATAAACACAAAGTTAAAAAGGGCCTAATTATTGAACAATACAGTGCTGTAAGCTAACATGTCAATTCATTTTATTTACATGCATCTTACTGCACACCCATTTCAATCAAAACATGCATCCAACACCACATTAAACATAAAATTTGAAAGTAAATGAGGTGGTACTGTAGTAGAAGCACTCATTGCCTAGTAAATGGAGCAGGTTTACTGTGGGCTGTGCAGGATCAAGGAAGGTGGAGAGAGAGAGAGAGAGATATCTGATTATCTTTCAGAAATTCATGCAGGCAGCCTTAAAGTCCGGTTTGTAAATAGTTTTCTATATTAAATGGAAGCTGGAACCATCGTAACTCAGGGCAATGCCAACTACCCTTTTCCATCACAGATAATTATCCGACACCAAGTTTTATATAGAATGGCTGAAAAAAAAAAACCTGTACTGAGTATGACCCCACAGGAATCACAATTGATGTACATCCTCATGTTGCACCATGAGTTGCAAAAGGCTGTATGAACTAGATCAGATGGCATATGAATGTATTTACATTAACAGCATTATCAAAATACAACAAAACAAACCAAAATTGGCAGAAGTAAAGGAGCACTTCACCCAATTCGACAAACTTCTGGACCATCCAATGTTGACAGACTTATGTGAAAAGCTAACGAGATAGAAACTAAGATCCATTTTAAATAGTTTATTTAATGACACTGTTGGTACCTCAAAACAGTGTAGTGCCTAAAGACTGTATGATAACGAATAACAAACTGACCAGAGTGTAGAAGGAAGTTGTTATGGCCTAATTAAAGTAAAGATCTTTCTTTCACTGTCCCATCAAGCACAGCGGTTTTGTTACACAGAAAGGCAGCACCTGCTGGACCATCCTGTGACATCTACATCATTCAAGACAGCAATAAAAGTAACACACTGTACTGTCTCAACATGTGACTAGACAGACTGAAAGAAGCCACAATGAAACTCAGTCAAGATAGTTGGTGTCCCAGCTGAGAAAGTATCTCAGCACCTTCCAATACAAATCAGAAACATTTCTGCTCAGCCAGCTTGTTTGAAGTATCTATTGTAAGAATGTACTGAATCATAAGAAGGTGGTGAAAGTAGCTGTATGTTAATAATGAAAGTTTGTAGCTAGGTATATGCCATGGTCTTGTGGGTCATGATGCTGTTACATCTGGTAGTTGGGTAGCTGCTACTAAGTAACTAATGAATTGCACCCCAACGTACAAGTCCCTCACATTACAAGAAGTTCTGGCCTTACCTTATGCAATTCATCCACAAACTCGGGTAAGTTCTTGAATTTCTCTTTGTCATACGTGAAATCATTGGAACTGTTCATGTAGTCCAGATCATTCCACTGTACATCCTGTATTCAGAGTTCCACGTATAAGATACAGTTCATTCAGAGGGGAATATCAGAAATATTTACTCCTCTCATGTTGTGTGGCTTGTGAGTAACAGAGTATAAACAACAACTGCTTTGACATTCCATATCAATTATAGTAATGAGCACACATGTTTTGACACATAAAGTACCATCATAAGAACCCACTTGTCAGTCACAAAACAGTGATTTCCAATATTTTACACACTGAATATTAAAATATTCTCATCCTAAACAACCACAAAACTTGATAAAACCACAAATCTGTCACTTTGTCTTTGGTCCTCCATCTACATATTTTGTTCTCACCTCTTTTCCTTGATCCTAACCATTCTCCACCAGCATCTCCCTCTCTGTATACATCTTAACCATGAATACCTACCAAACCTCCAAATGCACTCACATTGTTTCCAGAATTTAATCAGAGCTTCCTCACCTCTGTTTCTATCAAACCTTGGTCCCATCTTGTTTCCTCAATTCCTAACTGGACTCTGCCAACAACCAACCACCTAAATTTTCAGGGCCATCAACAACTATGGTTCTCACTTCCCCCTCCCCATATACTGCACTGGTTTTCTCCAGGTAGCTTAATCTTCTACCCTGAACTGAGGTGCTAGCAAATTTCCACCCAATTACAAGGAGTTACAGATCAGAAGACAGAAACCTTCACACCAAAGTTTTGCTTCATGTGAACATATAAACTCGTTACTTTAACCCTTTGGCTCCTGAATTAGGTGCCCTGTGCACTATGAAATAGTTTGCAGTTTAAATGGCTGCCCATTACTAGCACATTCTTTGCTGACAACCTTAGGTAATGATTCATTTTCTCAGAATCACACACGATTAAAGTCGTCTTTAGGAGCCAAAGGATTAATGTGTATCGAGATTTTTTATACCTTAACTCAAACGAAAAACAACTTACCGAAAATTATTGAAATCACCTTTTACAGCTTAATCTTTGAAGATGTTTTAAGGAGTCCACCTTTTAATGTGGCCTAACAGAACAAAGTGTTACTTTCATATGATAGATAAAGTAACATAAAAAAAATGCAAGCAAATATCTTACCAGTGGGATCCCTGCTTCTCGTGTCCTGCTCCAAACCTGTTTCGTGTTGTTCAGACTGTTGTAGCCATACCTGAAAATCATAACAAGTGTATGGCTGTCAGGAAGCCCACCACCAAATGCCACCACATGTAGTCAGAATGTAAATTTCTGTATGGATACCATATTAATATGTCATTTTCTAAAACTATAATCTTAAGAATCTCCATTATAATAAACCAAAACTATTGACAAAGTGTCTGATTAACATATAAATTAAATCAGTAGGAATGTGAAACTGGTTTCAACAATTACAAATGGCATTGCCAGTTTCCAGGAATATTTTTGCTATTTTATGATTATTATTTTGCTTACATTCTCTCATTGGAAGCTTGGAAACAACAAACAAAAAAAGGTACACGTTCATCAACAGGCCACCACAGCGTAAACCCGTATTTACACTTAAAAAGGGATTGATGTGGAATTGTGTACATGACCAGAAATGCAAGAGCCATTAGCACAGTACTTATCTTCACCTCAACCCTAAATTGTTATGCTCAGCAAATAATGCACGTAAATATATTTGCTATAGAATGCAATTATATACAGTTCAAGATGCTGACCACGGACTGATCTACAAAACTAAGAAACTTATTTCTTATGGTCTGTACACATTCTTTGTATTTGGGTACAAAGGATATACGCTCATAAGCTCAGACAATAATCTTGAAGGCATACTTGCAAAGATGGAATCCTAAACCCCAATATGGAGGCATGTGTGGCCTTCCAATCACTTCTGTATACTGCTGTATAACATTCTGTGGACTGGGGCCTAAGAAAATGGAAAAGTCCAGAAGCCCTCCCAAAGTGCGAAATGTGATGGCTGGAGCTGGCTGAAGGATCACCTCTGAAAAATTGAATAGGATATTTCTGCTCACTCCACTTCAGTTTGTCCTTGTCACAAGTGACCTAACACACAGCCACCTTACACACAAATAAATAAATAAATAAATAAATCCTGTTTCACAAGTTGAAAACAAATGTCTGGCTTACCCATAGCATTGCTATTGAGAAGAAAGACACCATGGCTGTTTCCACTCTGCTCCATTATCAGATAGAAAGGGTGACTGCCATACAGGTTTGTCTGTGGAACAACGAATACAGGATAAATACTATTAAAAGTTAAGCATTTCAAAACTATGAACAATAAAATATTTTGAGATTGTGCGAGAAAATACTAAACAGATATGCAACATGTCAACCTAAGAGACTGCTAACATTCAACCAATCAGTAGAGTTATTGGTGCGTCCCTGTTAGCCTGAAAATAAAAGAAGTAAAAATTTCCAACATGACACATCCCTTCGTATCACACAGCCTGATAATAAAAAAAAGTAACAATTTAGAACTGCTTTTAATACACATTCATCAATATGTTACTGTCATACGTGCTTGGAGTTCCAGTGGATCATCTACAGTTTCCTGTCAATGCTAGAAGCGTTGTTCTTTGTTAACAGTCTTTTGTCACAGCAGTAATATTCACCTCAAGCTAGAACTTCTGAGTATGAAGCTTTGGTACAATGGTAAGTGAGAACCAAAGTTATCAGAGGAAACCTACCCCAGTACCACCTTTCCTACCAAAATCCCACATGAGCTACCCTGCAAGTGAACCTGTGCCTCCATTATCTGACACTGACTACACACTGAATGAATTTCAGTTATCTAAGTAATTAATCTGGATAATAAGTAAAGAATAATGATTCAGCACCAAAGGGCCAGACATAACAGTTTCGACATGAATGGTCATTCTGATAGGGTGAGAGTGAAGTGTATAAATAAATGCAATCTGTAATGCAGTTGTGGGAGAACTATACGCTACAGTCCTTTAACTTACATCTTCTTTGGGTACATGATCATGGTTGAACATTGTGAACCTTTGCCATTGTGTGGAGAGAAGCAGTGATGATCTGTGTTCTCCAAGGCCATATATGTAGCTGGAGGGCAGAAGAGCTGACAACTGTAAGAACTGGTCGGCAAATACAAGCGCTCCCACGTCCTGAGCATCAAAACTGAAAAAACAAAAGTACCCACTAATTAATAATATGGTACCATATGTGGCAATTTTGTCGCGCAATTTAATGTTCCCACATTTTGAGCATCAAAACTGTAAACCTGTGGGCCAACTGAAGGGTGTAGTTTACTTGAACAGTTTACATGTTTTGGAGTTGACAGCTGCAACAACAGGACATAGGTGTAGAAATTTCCAGCATACCACGAATTTTTGGCATCATGTGGCTCAGTTACGCATGTAAATTATTGAAAAGTAGTTTCAGCAAATGTGTAAAAATTTTTTCAAATTAAGATGCTACCATACTGAAAAATGATAAATTTACTAAATAAATGAACTAAAATATGTCACACACCCATAACTGCCCATCTCACAACCAAAGCAGTTGCAACCACATGTCTATAAGAACTTAGTGGCAAGAATTTAAGAGTAGAGCATGACACCTATATTTACTGTATGTAACTAACAATCACAATATAAAGAATTTTAAAAACTGACACTGCACACTTGAGAAAAGTTCAACAGTAACTTCTTGCAGGAATATCACTGAATGACAGCTTACATTGTCATATTATCACTCTTCCTCACAACTTTAAAGCCTGTTTTGTTCTTGTCAAGTTGCACTTGATAATCCATGGTGGATACTCTATGCTCCATTACTGGAACCTCCGGATATGGAGGCTCAAAGCGGCTGCGAAGTGGATCTACAATCTGTAGCACAAAATTTGAATATCAGTACTAAGCTACATTCTTCAAATTCCTGTGTTCTGCCAAACCACAGCTAAAACAATTAAGTATTGCCCTGGTTTGGACATGACTATTCAAAGGCAGAGTACATCTTACAATCAGGGCTGGCCTTAGGAAAGAGGTGCCCTAGGCAAATAAAATATATATATATAAATTTGTTGTGCTGTTTGCAATTCACTTAGTCAAAAAAGAAAGTATAATCAACCCAGATACAGTGTCACCCTCGCATACCACCCATGACAATCTGTAAACAGAAATTCACTATTACTATAATGTTGGAGAAGCTCAATATAGTGCCGCCCACACTGGCCACCATTTGCCAAATACTTTGGTGATAAAACTACCATGTTAAAAAATAGTTAAAAAGTGCAGAGAGTAGAGAATTGAGATTTCTGCCCAGTGAGACATCATTGATCAGTTGCTACTACCTGTTCAAAAATATTTACAGTTTACACACTACAGAAATCTCATTTTTACTGTTCTAGTGGCCAATGTATTTGGCATAGGTGATTCCCATTTACTTGCTACATATTAAGACAAGTACCACCTTCTTAAGCCTGGCCTCCTATTGCTTCCTATTTGACCTACTTCCTCACAAATGCAAGTTTCAAGTTATCACACCAAGACTGTACAGATGACAGTCTGGAGCATTTAAAAATCACAGAGTATACCAAGGCAATGACATGGCTGTTAAGTCAGTGCCAGAAAAATGTAACATTACAGTGCAGCTTTTAGTTATTGTCTCTTTTATTTCACTAGTAGAGTATGGGGAAAAGAGCAGTATTGATTCTGAGTGACAAGAAAGAGGTCTGTATTTCTGAAGACCAACTTCAGCTGAATAGAGCCCATAATTTTTCCTTATTATGGGACAAACCTATTAATCGAAAATGTATCAGTGGTAAGCTCAGTGAAAAAAAAATTGGTAAAATCTAGCAAATGCTAATATAAAAAAAAGGTAAAATGTGTAAAACATGAAAACCTGGAGGAAGCATTTGTGATATGGAAGGGGCAGTTAAATGTTAAAAATGGTACAGCAAAAAATAAGGTTACTGAGGAAGAAGCAAAGATGATTTGCAAGTACTGTATTCTTTGTATTAAATGCTCTTCTAATATGCTATTATTTTATAATGAAGATGCTTTTATAACTTCAATAATGTTGTGGGTTTACAATAGTTATGGTATTTCAATTTACTGCCACCCTTGATACAATGCAATGTGCTGCGATGAACAATCACTGGTGCTGTATCATGGGTTGACTGCAAACTTAATGCATGAGAAGTCATAAGCTACACAAAAACAGAAGATTCCACAGAGAAAGATAAAGGTTACCCCATAACATGCCAAGCAGACACTTAGGGCAGGTACAGTACAAGTGTAAATCTACCTATACACAACCTTGACACTAGAATGGGATGTGTGGTCAATGCCACACCCTGACAACTTTACCACCAGAGAAGAGACTGAGTACCCAACGTATAGGAGGCACAGTAGGCCTTGGGGCTGGTCAGGATGGGTACGAAAAATCTCAATGCCACCATGGTCCAAATCCCAGACCAAAGGAAATTAAACACAACTTCCAGCCATATAACAGACAATACCCATACTTCAGGATTCATCTTAATTTATGAAATTAAATTTATTGTAATTTTGGTGCAAGAAAAGAGAGTATCTTCATAGGTGCAAGCATACACACTCCTCAATTTTTTTATTATGACTGGTTATTCTTTATAATCTATAAAATATCCTCAACTAAAAATGGGGTTATTTAAGCATGGTGACAACTTTATGGCATTTTAAAAAATTATAAGATTAAAGCAGGAGGCCTTAGCTAGTCCATTTATTTGTTCAGTGCAGAGTAATATTTAGCCTACCTTTATTCGAAGTCGCTGTTCTGTTTCAAATCTGATGTCCATCCTAATCACTGTTACATCACCAGGATATGGTGATTTGAATGTTCTCTGAAGGAATGAAACTGAACCAGATAGTGTTTCTGTTATGTTGATGAATTTATAGCCACCATAAGCAGCAGGATAAAAGCAATATGGTACATTCAGTGGAGAAAGCTGTGACCTGTTGTTTCCAATAGCCTCTTCATACAACAGTTTCTTCTTTTTGGGGACCCAACAACATCCTCTTGCTTTGCAATTTGACTCACTTGCACCATCCTCTGGGTGACAATCAAACTTGAATGCACCTGACATTTGTGCACACTGTTCGGATGAAGCACTCATTGGTGGATGAATGATGTGGTCAGGAATCACACTGTTACTGTGTCCACCCCCTTCAGCAACTTGTTTCATTATGTTACGAAAAACTAGTATATTTTCCTTTCCTTGTATGACTTCTTTTCTTGGGTTAGAGTGGCTATGATCTGTCACAACATGCCTAAATTCATCAGGTGGACTCTGAGAATTCAGATGGTGAAAGAAATGTGACAGATTTATAACAGGGATAAGCATGAACAGCAAGATTACCAGCAACAATATTATAAATGTTGTTATACTGGGACGAGGGCATTTTGATGCATCAGGAGTAAGATTCGTTGTTGATGGACAATGTTCACTCAGCCTGTTAAATTCAGGTCCCGATGTTGCTTTTATCACAGTACTATCTTCATTTATTTTATGTTCATTAAAACTTGATTCAATTGGCTGGTTGTCATCAGACTTGACACTTCCAAGATTCGTGATTCTTCTAAGAATACTTTTTATTGACCCTTGCATCCTCGCTGTGTTGATTTCCACTTGCTGACAATGGACTTTTATCTCGTGTACTGAGTAACCATTATGGCAACGACTAATCTGCCTGTGTGTTTAATGTAAACACAAGACTCAAGCTTCACGCTCCTTTCTCCTGCACAATCGAATCAAAATTATCGAATTATTGGATTCTGGCAAAATACCGAATAAATATTAAAACAGAAGATACGTGCCTAGCACCACGAATCATCTACAATGCCTCGTTGTGCTTAACACGAAACATACGAAATCTGCTCGATACAAACGCAGAACGGCATAAGAACACTGGTGATTCTTCCAGCACTTTCAGTTTCTTTGTTTTGAACCTTTTACCTCATTTGTTATTCATCATAGTAACTGCAATTATTACACGCCTCGGTTAGAAAACACCATAATTATTTTGATTAATAACAGCTGTTGTAATCAGATGAAAGGAATTAAAGAAAATGAAACCGTAATAAAAAAACAACGGTACGTAATAGATAAGATTACATTCCTACTACTGCACTTGCTTCCGTCACTAACAACTCTTCAACTCCCGAATCCAAACGCCGTACTAAACAGACTCTGCGATGAACACAGGTCACATGCAATGAAAGATCATCTACTCTGATCCATGATGTACAGATGAACATCAACACGAGGCTGGTGCTGCATGGTTGGTGGTACTGAAATATGGATGCCGGTACAAACAGCGCTACGAGTGGAAAGCCTGGTAAGTACACATGGATGACAAGGCAGGGGGTGGTGATGTGGTTGATACAGTTGAGGAAATGTCTGAAAGAAGTTCTGGTGTGTGTAAGCCATGGTACGACTTGAAGGGAAGACAAGAGAAGAGTGTGAGTTTGTTGTAGATATTTATCAATTCGTGCAGGGACTAGAGTGCTATTCGAGGTAAACAGAGATGGATGCCAACGGCAATGGCAAGCGCGCAATGCCAAAGTTAGTAGACATATTTAGTCGCCAAAGGCAAGATTCTGACAGTGGGGTAGAATGCCCTGATTTGGATTTTATATATGATGATGCCGATTCTCTAGTCAATGAGGTGGCAGAACTCTACAGTTATACAGAACAACCGGAGTTCCAGTTAAATGTCAGAGCATTTGAAGATCAAATGAAGGAATGGAAACTCAGCCCGTTTTGGTTAAAGTTTTCGGACAGTAAACAAAGGTCAGTTGTAATGAAGCTCATGGACCAGCTAGAAGTGTCTAATAAAGCCATCAGAATGAAAGCTGCCCGTTGTGTATTGTACTTGGCCCAGGGTTGTTGGGCCGAATTGCAGTCGGACGCGGAGCAACAGATGTGGACTCGTAAAAATGTCATGTTGTTGTATGAAAGTGGAGTCTTCAGTGCCTTCATAGAACTTTTAAACATTGAGATAGAGAATAGTTCTGCAGCATCAACAGCCTTAAGAAAACTTGCAGTAAGCTTGGCTGATTCAACAGATCTAAGAGTAATACTCAGTGTTCTATATATCATGATGGAAGTAATTCGAACTGTGAGAGAAGATGATACAGATGAAATAAAGAACTATCGTGAGGCCTTTAAAAGTGATTTAGCAAACGTGGTTGGAGATGAACTGTTGGTAGTGAAACTGTTAGGAATGGTAACACGTTTCTGCAGTGGGTCAGCACCACATTTCCCTATGAAGAAGGTTCTTCTTTTGCTGTGGAAGACCATACTGACATCCTTGGGTGGGATGGATACTTTGCGGCAACTAAAGCATACATATCGGGAACAAGCAGGGTTGAGCATGACCCAAGATACAATGGAAGTAGCCCGGACAATGAGAGCCTCGTCACCTCCAGCCAGTGCAGCAGATTTGCTTGAAGCTCAAAACCAGAAGAGGAACAATAGACCATTCAGGCGAAGCCTTATTAAACAGAGTTCCTTAGATGAAACAATGGGAATGGACTATGAGCCAACAGACCAGACTGATGAGGAGGTTAGAGAGTTTGAGGAGCGACAGGCAATGGAAGAAGCAGGAGAGATACCACAGCCTCCTAGCCCTCGTCCAAGTACTCCAGCCCCTAGTAAAGGAAAAGGTCTACCTTGGACTCCAAAGGCACGTCAGAAAGATCTTGACCAGTTCCTTGAAAGTACAAGAGTAAAATTTGTTGGATTCCCACTACAGGGAGATAGAGTTTCTTTGGCTGGACTGCCACAGCCCATTCATGAGGGAGTGGAAGTGTTGAAACACAATATGTACACATCTTTGGCTGAAGTACAGATTCAAAAAGAGGAAGATATAGCAAGAAATCCCATCTCAACACCAGAGATGAATGTACCTCAGACACCAACAGAAGTGCTTTACCAGGCAATGTTGCCCAACTTGCCACAATATATGATTGCATTACTAAAGATTCTGCTTGCAGCTGCTCCAACATCAAAGGCAAAAACTGATTCTATCAATATTATGGCAGATGTTCTTCCAGAAGAAATGCCAATGACAGTTTTACAGTCTATGAAGTTAGGAATTGATGTAAACAGGCATAAGGAAATTATTGTGAAGGCAGTCTCAGCAATTCTTTTGCTTTTATTGAAACACTTCAAATTGAATCATATTTACCAGTTTGAATTTATGTCTCAGCATTTAGTATTTGCAAACTGTATCCCATTAGTTCTCAAGTTTTTTAATCAGAATATTATGGCATATGTTGGAGCAAAGAATACCATCCCAATTCTTGATTTCCCATCATGCATTATTGGGGACCAGCCAGAGCTGACAGCAGAAAGTCTGGAAATAGGTGACAATCAACAGTATTCATGGAGAAACATTTTCTCTTGTATAAATCTTCTGCGGATCTTGAACAAGCTCACAAAATGGAAACACTCGCGCATAATGATGTTGGTGGTGTTTAAATCAGCACCAATTCTCAAACGTACTCTAAAAGTGCGCCATGCCATGATGCAGCTGTATGTATTGAAACTGCTGAAGATGCAGACCAAGTATCTTGGCCGGCAGTGGAGAAAATCTAATATGAAAACAATGAGTGCCATATATCAGAAAGTTCGACATCGCCTAAATGATGACTGGGCATACGGTAATGACCTGGATGCAAGGCCATGGGATTTCCAGGTGAGTTTTTGTTAAATGGAAGATGCAGAGTGACGGAAAATGGTCGTCACATTACTGCTGATGGTGTTTATGGTGATACCTTGTGTATACACTATTTGTTTTGTCTCCTTTTCTGTGGGAAACAAGGCTGTCATTGATTAATGCATTTTATTTCATAAGTTTCAGAATTATGCAAGTAGCATTAAAATTGGTTTTGATTTAAAGTGTATCATTTCATGAAAGTTTTTTCACCCACCAACAGGTGTGTGTGTGTGTGTATTATTGTATGTCTCTTGACACCAAAGTAACTAACATTCTTCAATCAGCATATTAAAAAGTTGTTCTTTACATGCAGTATGATAACTTCATGGTGTTTTTGTTAGTGCTGTGAAGCGGTTATGAGTGACATGCATTGTAGAGATTCCCAGTTGAAATTCAGAATAATGCGAGAGCTGTCCTGACAGGTTATGTATGGTTTTACACTGCTCTGTGTTAGTCTCTTGAAAGTCAAAACCCCCCTTCCTATATCAGCATTCTTCTACCTGAAGTTGGTGGCAGTAGCTTTTTACAAAATGTTGGTATATGGTACCTAACTACATGGCATCTCATCTTATTGTACTGAAATACAGGTCCAGTTCTTACATTTGATGCAACAATGGTATGGGAGTCAGTGTATACTTACTAAGGAACCTGCAGATAAAGCTCATTGTTACCTTGTAGTATTATATTGCACAGGCTATTATTGTGTGAATTATTTTACTCCAGATAAACTTTGCAAGTGACTGGCAAATGACACTCTTGTGTAAATTATATTGAGATCTGTTCTTGTGGAATGTGGGACCAAATGATAGGGCGCCCAACATTTTAAGATTACTAAGTTGTCTCTGCATTGAACACCAATCGCCCAGTACTGCTACTTCATATCCCAGAAGAATGGAGACATTAACTACACTTCTATGAAAGTCTAAAAACTCGCATTATTTGTATTGTTTGTGCACATCACATTAATTGTTTATTACTGTATTTTTTTGCTTACAAGAAGTCAGATGTTATAATTTATGCTTCATAATAATTGAGGTGATTTGAAGGATTTCAGATGTATTTGGAAGAAATCTAATTGCGTGTAATGTATTTGTATATCATCTCATTCCACTGAACTTGATGCATAGATTTTTAATGGCTGTCAGTGGCAGGTATTCCTAGATTAAGAAATGACAGTGATATCAGGATAGGCAAAGCATATTTAAGGATTGCTGCTTTTGATGTCTGAATGGTACGCATCTGTGGATGATCTGTGAAAGCTAAACGAGAGGGAGGCACCTGATATATGATAGCATCCATGTTGTGCTGTGTAAAATTTGATTATTAAATGAACACGTACGTTTCATGGCCACATATATTTCAAGGCCTTTGGTGTGGGCATTTTAACTCCTGTAAATTTTTGTTGATTTGGTAGTTCCCCATCTTTTTATGTCCAGTCATTAACTACTTTCACCCCTTGAAGCTTTTATAGATTAGGTCCTTTGACCTGATCAGTTCAAAATTATGTTTTGAAAGAGTGAATTCCTTCAGAAATTTGGAATTTAGCTTAGTATTTGCCTTCCTTGTTTAATAACGAAAAATATATATGTAGAAATAATATTTAAATAATTTGAATGTGTCTTTTGCTTTATCGCAGGCAGAGGAGTGTGCATTGAGAGCCTGTGTGGACCGTTTCAATAACCGTCGTTACAGTGGCAGCAGTAAGGACCCTGACTTTGAGCCATCAGACCATTGTATTACTAGTGTCTTGGGACAGCCCTTTGAGCTAACTGATTACTTCAAACAGCATTATGAAGTGTGGCTTCAACGTGAAGTCTTTCAGACATCATTTGGTGATTTCTATTGACAATTCTCACTTGCAGAACGCAGCTCCGGGTCTTATTGAAATGCCTACTGATTTAAATTTGTAGTTTGTTAACCTCTAGATTGTCATTACTGTTACCCAAGTACAATAAAAAATCTTAACCCCCCCCCCCCTCACAAAAAATGTACCTGTGCAACTAGTAACCATTTTTAACATCAGAATCATTCATATAGTAAATATCTGGTATTTTGTTCTGAATTATCTGTAAGAGTTGCCCGCAGTTTGAATTTACTAAGTTGTGCTGTACCACTTGAGTTTCTGTTTATTGGTAATTAATGTTTGTAGGAATTTATTGGTAAGGTAAATATGACACAAAATTGAAACATGTTGAATGGTACATAAATAGTATAAAGTAAACATGCAAATGACTCTCCTGTTTTTTTTTTTTTTATGGTTTTCATGAAATGGATAAATGGTAGACAACTTTAATGTCTGAATTTTATAAAAAGTTAATATTTAACATGACTGATGTTTGGACATTTATTTGTTAATTTTGGACTTGGAATTATAAGTATGTGTTATAGTCTGTGGTCAGGTGGTGTAATAGGTTTACAATGGTTAAACATCAGACTTTAGCGTATTTATTTTTCACGTGTATAAATCATATTAAGGGAAGACAAAAAGTTTTCATGCTGAATTAAAATATAGCATGTTACTCATATGAAAATTATGAGCTAGCTTTATTCCAAATAGTAAATTTTATGTTTTATACAAGTGCACATTTTAATGTGCAGTTTATACGAAAGATGTGCCCAAACATGAAATAGCATGAACTGCACATGGTGTTTGTAGGTCGCATAGAATTTAGCTGTGTGTAATTCATGCACTTCCATCATTGACATCTCATCCTTACTGTAATGTCAATTTAATCATGTGTCTCTAGTGATACAGCACTTTCTTAGTAATTACTGTGTCAACATCTTCACCTACATACATTTATCAGACCAATTTCATGAACTTCAGCATCTTATATCATTAGGTTTTAACAGCAATGAAAATTCAGATTATGGTGTTTTGGGTTATGATGCAGTTTTGCCACATGAATTGTAATCAGTGTTTTCAGAGGAACCTGCTGCCTCTGTGTTCAGGATAGACATTAAAATTTTTCCTTTCTTCAGCTTGTATGTCATAAGTGTATAAAGTTTGTCTCTTATGAAGGATGTATCATTGTAGGCAAAGAAAGATTTGGAGTCATCGTTGTGCATGGGATAGTTGTAAAATAAGGTAGTTTTATAAAATTGAATGAAAACAGGTGCTAATGAGATGTTACCATTTCTTGAAATGGGTTGGTTTGAAATATCAGCCCTGTGTTTCAAGTAATATTTTGTGCAGCAAACTGATGTAGGGCCAGTTACTTTAGAAGTTACACCAAACATTCTTAATTTTAATTTGTACACATGAAACAAATTTACTTTATATGATTTTGCCAAGTGGAAGGTGGCCTGGGCATGTGATAAATCTCTTGTGTTGCCATTGAAATGTCTATCAGTAAACAATAACATGGTGAAGTGATTCTATCATTGCCGTGAAGTGATGCATTGTGGCAAAGATATGGCCACACTCATTTTTAACCTTGGCACTAGGTTGAGGTGAGCGTTTAACTGCAAGCTGTGATTGCTTTACTCCTGGTGAAAGAGCCCACAGTACTCATTGAATAGGGGGTTGGGTGTGCTACAGAGCTGGTCTGGATGATTTGGAGGAGAGAAAAATCTCCTACCCCGGCCAGGATTCAAACCCTGGATCATCCAGTGCATAGCCTAATCAGTATACCGAGTATGCTATCCAGGCTGTTTCTTTTCATTAAAAAAACTAAAATATGTGTAATAGGAATCTAATCTCAGAGTAACCTAAACCTAATAAGAGGAGGTTAGATTTAATCATATTCTGATACTGTGTTGTAGGAATTGTTGATTTCAGTTGGCAACACTGCAGCATAGTAGTTAATGTGATGCTTCCCAGAACATGGTTATAACAAAGCTGCCAAAATAGCAAAATGAAATTAAGTTTAGTAAAAAATTCAGGCTAGTTGTTGGTAAGTTTGACGTGTCAGTGATGAACATAAATAGAAGCAAAGTGTCAGTAGGCAGGCAAGTGTTAGGGTGTGTCATTGATTCCTGTGTTCAGACAAACGCTAATTAATTTTATATAAGATTTGATTTGTTGGTACATTTATAGCCATGATCTGTGTAGCTGGCACAGTTTTGGCAGCACCAAAACTGTGTATGATCATGGCTGTATTTGTTGGATTCTATGCTAATTTATAAATTATATTATATTCCAGTATTTGTATTTATACCTGATGAAAGTAAAAATGGTGTATCTGCAAAATCTTGTTCTCCATACAGGTTTATTTATTTTACTTTTCATTGAAATAGGTATTTTTTACAGTTTAGCTTTCGAGAGAACCATTATTACAGTGTCACTTTACTGTTCTAAGAAAGTGAATTGTAAATTGTCTCTGAAATCAGAATTACTCATTATGTTGATTAAAGTGAATTATAGTGAATTCCTGTTTTAATTATGCTGTACACTGTACCTAACTCATCCCATTGAAGTGTTTCTTACATTTGGTTTTAATTCTTACCATTTCATTTTCCATAATCAAGGTTACATTCTTTAATAGAACTTCAGCAATTCTTTTTGGTCATGCGACATCCCTTCCGTTAAATTCTCTTAATGCATTTCAGACTTGCAGTAGATAATGGTTTAAGCGTCATTTTTAGGCATGTTTGCGAAATTGCGAATGCAACTATTAGGTTTGTCATGTCTGTTGGTCTATCGGCATGGAACAACTTGGCTGCCACTAGACAGATTTTCATGAAATCTGTTATTTGAGTGTTTTTAAAAAACATGCTGAGAAATTTCAAGTTTCATTAAAATCTGACAAGAATAACAGGTAGTTTACATGAAGACCTATGTACATTTATGATAATATGTTGCTGATTTCTTAGAATGAGAAATGTGTTAGACAAAAGTTGTAGGGAAAATCGTAACACATTTTATGTTCAGTAACTTTTTTTCCAAAACTTGTGCTCTTCATGAGATAATGTGGAAAAATGAGCTAGACAGGCCACAGATTAAAATATGGTATGGCGCATGCACAATTCTTGCTGGGTACTTAGGACTCCTAACACACTTGGAATAGGTAATACTTATTGCTTTTTTACTGCAACAATGGTTGCATGAATGCACCTAATTGTTATGTTACACATACATTGCATCTCTTGTTGAACATGTCATATGGTGCAGGTATGAATGTGTGTAATGCCCCCCTTATGGCAACCCATAATGTGCACACTGGAGTCACTTGATAGTGCCTGGGTTCAATATGGTGAACACTGAAGTAAAGTGTTACATTATGTAATGGCATCTTTCTTTTTGAGTTCTCCCCACATCACCATATTGAAAAGCTGGTTACTTTGTCCCTGGAAACTGTGGGTTTGGTGATGGATGTGAGACCCTGGAGTCTCAGAAACAGTGAAGACGGAAGACAAATGCTCCCTCACTCATCTGCCTAGCATCAACCTCTCATGTGTGCCTGCCCCCATTCTCATCATTTGTCTTTTTGAACTCTCTCTTTACCTTGCATGGAGCAGCAGGATGGCTTTGTCACCATAGTGACTAGGCTGCAGACTAGATGATCCAGGCCAGAGCTATTTCTCTTCTTCATAATGTTCAGACCTGTCCTGGGACCCACCGAGTTTGCGGTTAAGGGAGTACTGGGACTGTTCCCCCATTGTAAAGCTGCTGGGCCATGAGTCTATCCCATCACCTCCATCTAGTGCTGAGGTTAAGAATGAGTGGAGGTATACCACCTCCCGCTATATTCCTTCATGGCATACATGGGGGAAACTTTTAACTTTTATTATTGGAAGCAGTTTGTTACTAGTTAGAACAACTTTTCAACATATGAGTAGCAGTTCACGACTGCTCTTTCGACCACGCATGAATCAGGATCTTCAATACTAACACTTCTTTCTGTTCCATTATTGTACGGTTGTTATGTGAAGTTTCCTTTGGTATGTTGTGTATTGTGATGGTATCGGCGTATTAGTTGTTCACATGGTGCCTGACAGCCATACAGTAATAGACTGATGTAGTTCAAGTAAAGGATATATAACAAGCAGAAAAATCATCCAAGACCTTCATACCGTCAACTTCACCATTCCAGCGTGATGTGTATATATACTACCATACTACCATCAGATCTATATTATACCACATAGCTTATTGCTGGACTTCAATTTATGTGCGAGTGTGTTTGTGTGTGTGTCTATACACACACACACACATATATATGTATAAAATAAAAGTATTGTCTTATAATTTTATCTTGCAATTTAATATTTTAACTTTATCATATATATACATATATAATCTTATTATTTTATCTCACAATTTAAAATTTTAACGTTATCATGATACATTTACAGCCCTACAATAATTTTACAACCGTCAGCTTCTATATGACCAGACTTTACAATTTTGTATTGTAATGAACATTGTAAACTTGTGGGATCCCACAAAGTGCAACAACCATATGGTGAATATGCATGTATTGTATTTTGCCTTATTTTGAAGTATTGTACTGATGGCTCGATTATGGTCGTAAACCACCGAAACGTGTCGCTGTTTCTAAATTAAAAAAAAAAAAGGTGTTTTCGACTGGTAATAATGATTCGTTTTTGAATGATCCGGTTAAGTTGACTATAAACACAGCGATGGATGAATGGAAGAATGGAGAAATAAATCTTTGCAGAACTGCAGAGGTAATTTGAACTAGAAGTCAGTATGCCCCACATAAAATTTTAAAATGAAATGCTTAAGTGACTGTTATAACGATAAATAAATGTTGTGTAGGATCATAAAAATTCATATGCGAGCGGAATTATCGATTTTCAATCTTGTCATTACCGTGTGCTGTGCTCCACGATGGCTGCAAGCGTCACCCATAGCAACATTCATCGGTGCGTGACAAACATTTTGCAGTTGCTGGCGTGTTAAGGTGCTTCATTCTGACGCGACTACAACGTACGAATTAAAAGAGGTGAGTTTCATGTGTTATAATAATTCGTTTTTAAAAAAAATGCTTTATATGTGTGCTGCTTCATATAATAAGTTTCATTTTTTTATTTATACGTGAACCAAACGCAATTAAAAGTCAGTTACAAGATATGACGCATGAGTGAGAGGTAAACAGGAACAGCTGCGAGCGAAAATTTTCGAAATTCGGTGACAATAATCATCCTACTTTCTTTCCTAAAGGCGTGGGGATCTTAATGAGATCACCACGCTGTCTGCACGTGTGCGCGCGCGCATGATTGTCACACATTTGAACTTGTGGATCAATTTATGGAATTTTACTAAATCATATACACACTTTATGGCATACGCCGACATCCCAAAGCCGTGTTTTCAGATTTCCCATAATGCGTATCATCAAATCGGCGGACGTACGAAATTCTGAGGTGGGAGTGCTACTAGCATTACGCACTTGTTTACTATTTTGGGGTCCCGAAATACGTCTAAATTCTTGTTAAAGTATTATCTTTGTAGAATATGCAATAGTAATACTGGCAATAATAATGCACAGCCGTGAGAACGTTTTCTATAACTTTAGAAAGCTAATGAAAAATTTCACCAACGCACGTGGAATTTGGTAAGGAGAAAGATAACAATAATTTGCACATTTATATGTCAAATACCTTTTGTAAGTAAAAAGTAAAGGTAAAGTGATCCCGTTACAGACCCGGTGTGGCCCAGAGGGTGGGTAAGAGGTATAGCTCTACTCTTCCATGACCGCGGCACTAGAAGGGGTGAATGGTCAGCAGCACGCTCCGGCCGCACTTTACCCCCCGGGAAAGACCCGGTAACCACTGGGTGGGCCCCAGGGCCGGTCTGGACGGGCGGAAAATCTCGTCCCCATCGGGATTCGATCCCGGACCGTCCAGCCCGTAGTCAGTCACTATACCTACTGAACTACCCGGCCTACACAATTTGTAAGTCCATAATAAAAAACATGATGATTATATGAATATTCGAGGTTATGTTTGGCAATATTAATGTGTAGAGCAATGTGTAATGAAATAACGTCTTCAAAGGATAAAATAACGTGGAAGTGATAACAATAATAATAATAATCTTAATGTATATGGGTTAAGAACAAATTATAAGCTTCGTAATTTTTACGCTTCATCATATAGTAGGATGATACAATCGAATAAGGTTAGATGCGCGCAGAATATAGTCCGCGTAACATACATATGAAATACAATATTTTAATTGATACACCTCCGTGGGACCACTTTCGGGACGCACATGTAATGCGAGAATGCTGTATGAAGTTTAGGTGACTGGAGAAGAAATGGCCTAATAAGGCTGAAGAAGATATGAGGATAATGCGAATCACGACATGGTATAGAGTGGTCAGAGACCGGAAGGAATAGAAGAAGGTTTCGTTGGAAGCCATGTCACAGCAATGTACGTGTGAGGCAATTTATATCGCAAACTGTTCGACTACTTTATCGCTTGTATCGATATGAATAAAGATTCTGTCATATGACAGCCGGGATACCACAGTCGGTACTGTGAACAGGGAACAGCTGGGTAACCAAGGGTTCACGGCTCGATTCCTGAAGTAAGCGAAAAAATTGCTACTCCTGTAAAGCAACCGCACTGGATTTGGAGTTCAACCAGATATGTAATGGATACGAGGGGCTCTTTCTGCACAAATAAAGTTGCTGGGGGTGTGAAGCTGATCACACGCCTGCGTCAAGCGTCCATTTTAAGAATGTGCAGAGCTATACCTCTACTCCCCGATTCAACTAATCGGCGAGGTACTTAAATAAGCATAGGGCAATTTATCTCACTAAACACAATATTGCCCGCTCACAGCAACTGCAGGTTCGAAGGCGTGTACTCTTTCGGATTGCACGAAGATGAGTGGCGTTGTTTCGAAAGCCATGCAAGTCGTGAATGTTACACAGTTTGTGTTATTCTGTGTTGATAGCGATTCTGTACACAGCGCATAAATACAGACTTACGACAAATCAAAATGGGACATGGATTCTAATCGCTAATATTACGTGACTTAACCATTCAGTACGCTATATCGTATCAACGTTAATTTTAGTTTGTTTCTAAGTTAATTTTGGTTTGACCACTCTGGGTTCGAATCCCAGAAAGCCTTCCAAACAAAGTTATTAATTGTGTTGTTCTATGTATTGTTTGTGTGTAAATGTGTACTGTACTACTGCCACCGGTTGTCGACACAATTGCAGTTAACAAATATATAAAAATATCAAAATCATTAGAGTACAGTTAACACCGAATTATACCCTACAGTAGGAGGTAAAAGGACGTAATCAAATTCATTTGCGTTTCAGAAGATACCGCGCAAGCACAACTTTGTGTACGTATGGTGAACTATGTATATTTACGCAAGGGAATCCATCCGGAATCCAAGCTCCAGCGACCTGGTAACCGATCAGCCGCAAGCATGAATGCTCCGAAGCCTGTGTAATCGCACAGCAATATTCTTCCGCCACCTTCACCTCATTGCTCTTTCAGAGCCGGCTTAAAAAAAATCCCTGGCCATTCAAAAGTTCGATGTCTTACTTCTGTAAACAAGGCGTAATTTGAAATTCTGTAAGTCGGGGAACGAACGTCCGACCGGTGCGTTCTTGTACAGTTGTACAGCACACAATTGTCATGTTTGTTACTTGTAGCACTTGTACTTCGTACTGGGATGTCAGGGGTTCAAATCTCGGCACCGAAACCAGTTGCCTTGTATGAGAGTTTTTTTAATTTTTCTTACTCCCTTCCGGCAAATTTCGGAATACTAACTTAATTGTACTCATCTTCATCTACTGCCAAGTTTAGGAATCAGTGGAGCTCTACCTCCACACCCATATACAGGGTGTCCAAGGAGGAATGTGCCAGACGTCGGGAGAGTGTTCCTTATGTTAAAGTATACCGATATAACCCAAAACACCTATATCCAAAGTTGAACGGTTACGGAGATAATGGCCAGAGAAGTTTGAAACTTT
>Ga0123354_10000685_pt1 | contig 36047 bp, 37 predicted proteins | sample TergutLab28metaG_2_FD_97872 | JGI IMG/M metagenome (GOLD analysis project Ga0123354, IMG submission 97872) | Labiotermes labralis P4 segment gut microbial communities from Petit-Saut dam, French Guiana - Lab288 P4 | ecosystem: Host-associated > Arthropoda: Insects > Digestive system > Gut ... | reverse complement strand
GGCGACGAGAAAAAGAACGAGTATGAAAAGCCCTAAATTTCGTTTGGTAAAGATAGTTCGGAAAAGGAATTTCATTATTGTCTCTCTTGTATATTATGTATTTGTATCATCATCCGTCTCATTATTGCATTTTGTAAAATGCAAAGATACTTATTTTTAACAGTGGAAAAGCAAACAAGTATTCATTGAAGTCAAATTGTTTTTTTTATGATATGCGTTGTATTTTTATTTCAATATATTTCAACAAATTAGAAAAACGATATATTTTTTTTTTGAAAAAATTTGCAGGTTATATGAGGAAATAGTAATTTTGTCAAACTTCATTGATGAATGTTTCGTATTCATTATTAGGTTTTATATATTTTTGCATAAAATTTTTTATATTTAAATCATGTCTGAAAATGTTGGATATATTTCGCAGGTGATTGGTCCTGTCGTGGATGTTGCGTATGAAAAAACCGGACATTCAATTCCTAAAATTTACGATGCACTAAAAATAACCCGTCCTGATGGAAAAATGTTGGTTGTAGAAGTACAGCAACATATTGGGGAAGATACGGTTCGCACGGTTGCTATGGATTCGACCGATGGAATTTGCCGTGGAATGGAAGTTGAAAATTTAGGAGCGCCCATCTCCATGCCAATAGGCGATCAAGTGAAGGGACGATTACTAAATGTCATCGGCGACACCATCGATGGAATGAAACCTGTGAGTAAAGAAGGCGCCGAACCAATCCATCGCGACCCGCCTAAATTTGAAGATTTGGCTACATCGAACGAAATTCTTTTCACCGGAATCAAAGTGGTCGATTTGTTAGCTCCTTATTTAAAAGGAGGAAAAATCGGTCTGTTTGGTGGCGCGGGCGTAGGTAAAACGGTGTTAATCATGGAATTGATAAATAACATTGCGAAAAAACACAATGGATTTTCCGTTTTTGCAGGCGTTGGCGAACGTACCCGTGAAGGAAATGACTTGCTTCGCGAAATGATTGAATCGGGGGTTATCCGTTATGGAAAAGAATTCAAAGAAGGAATGGATCGCGGCGAATGGGACTTGTCTAAAGTAGATTATGATGAATTGGAAAAATCGCAGGCAACTTTGGTTTTCGGTCAAATGAACGAACCTCCCGGCGCGCGTTCTTCCGTCGCTTTATCAGGATTGACAATCGCTGAATCGTTCCGCGACAAAGTCGGAGAATCAGGCAGCGATATTCTGTTTTTTATGGACAACATTTTCCGTTTCACGCAAGCAGGTTCCGAAGTGTCTGCTTTGCTTGGACGTATGCCTTCTGCAGTAGGTTATCAGCCGACGCTGGCTACCGAAATGGGAGTGATGCAAGAACGGATTACTTCAACGAAAAAAGGTTCAATTACTTCCATCCAAGCGGTCTATGTTCCTGCCGACGACTTGACCGACCCTGCTCCGGCAACAACTTTTACCTTCCTTGACGCTACGACGGTGTTGGATCGTAAAATTTCGGAATTAGGAATTTATCCGGCTGTGGATCCATTAAGTTCCACTTCCCGAATTCTTGACCCGAATATCACAGGCGACGCTCATTACGATACGGCTCAACGGGTGAAAAAGTTGCTGCAACGTTACAAAGAACTACAGGATATTATCGCTATTTTGGGCATGGAAGAACTTTCCGACGAAGATAAATTGGTGGTCAACCGCGCCCGTCGCGTACAACGTTTCCTTTCGCAGCCATTCTATATGGCGGAAGCATTTTCAGGCGTTCCGGGAGTCATGGTTTCTATTGAAGATACGATTAAAGGATTCAATATGATCATGGACGGCAAAGTCGATAATTTACCCGAACAGGCTTTCCTTAATGTTGGAACAATTGAAGACGCCATCGCTAAGGCGGAAAAATTGAAAGCTAATAATTAATGAATAAATGAACTTAGAAATTGTTTCTCCTGAAAAAACAGTCTACTCCGGCAAAGCCAAATCGGTGACATTACCCGGATTAAGCGGTTCATTCACCATTTTGAATCGCCATGCACCGATTATTTCGGCATTAGACAAAGGAATAGTGCATTACAATGCCGATGGAAATGAAGTAGAAATAACGGTTAACGGAGGGTTTGTTGAAGCGATAAAGGACAACGTTTCCGTTTGTATTGAATAAATTATGTTGACAAACAAAAATAAATATATCTTTTACTTGGTAGTTCTGAACTGTTTGTTGACTATCCTGTTAGTCATCTATTGGAAGTTTATTTTTAATGATGTCCGTTCACTGACGGGAATAACCTTTGCGTTGATATTATTTTTTGTTTACGAAGCGATTGTTATTGTATTAACGGAAAATAAAGGCGAAGCCATAAGTCCGCGTCAATCCATCAACCTTTTTTTAGGATTCAAAGTAGGTAAAACAATTTTATCTCTTTTGTTTATAGCCGTTTATGCAATTGTAATTAAAGTAGAACTCAAACGTTTCATTCTGGTTTTTGCGGCGCTTTATTTTATCTATTTACTGTTTGATACGATTTATTGGCTAAACAGAGAAAGAAATTTGATGAAGACAAGAAATTACAGTAACAAGGAAATTAAAAAGTTTTATAATAAAAAGGATTCAAACACAAGACAATACAAACTAAAAGAAATTGAAAAAATAAGCAATTATTATAAAAGATGAATCATTTATTGCGAAATACGATCCTTGTGATTTTCCTGTTCGTTGGGATACAAGCCTATCCGCAAGACGCCAACAAATCGGATCAACCTGAAGAACAAGCGGTTCAGCCCGATAAACAAAAAACGAATTTGGACGTCACCGAATTGATTATGGAACACGTAGCCGATGCTTACGAATGGCATATAACCACTTTTGGCCATACCCACGCATCAATTCCTTTGCCTGTCATCGTTAAAGGGAAAAACAGCGGATGGCAAATTTTTTCTTCCGCCCGTTTTGAACATGGACATGCTGAATATCAAGGATTTTACATATCACAGGAAGGCGATAACAAAGGTAAAATAGTAGAAAAAAACGCTTCCGGCGAGGAAGTGCGCCCCTGGGATATTTCGATTACCAAAAATGCCTGCTCGCTAATGTTAAATAGCGCAATATTAATTATCCTTATTATGTCTTGCGCCCAATGGTATAAGCGCCGCAAGAGTAAGCCCGAAGAAATATCGCCCAAAGGGTTTATCGGTATGATGGAAATGCTGATAATGAGTATTGTTAATGATGTAGTAAAACCTTGTATCGGCAAAAATTACAAACGTTATGCCTCCTATCTGCTGACCGTTTTCTTTTTCATCTTTTTTAATAATCTATTGGGAATTATTCCCATATTTCCTGGGGGAGCAAACGTTACAGGAAACATTGCCATAACCTGTGTATTAGCTATTTGCACATTTATTATCGTTAATATATATGGAACAAAAGAATATTGGAAAGAAATTTTCTGGCCTGATGTTCCGATGTGGTTGAAAGTACCGATTCCAATTATGCCCGCCATTGAGTTGGTGGGCGTATTCACTAAGCCTTTTGCCTTGATGATTCGTTTGTTTGCGAATATTTTAGCAGGTCACTCTATCGTATTGGGATTGACTTGTATGATATTCCTGACGGTAAGCTTGGGCGCGGCTATGAATACCGGAATGAGTGTTTTATCGGTAGTGATGACTGTGTTCATTGATTTTGTGGAATTATTAGTGGCATTTATCCAGGCATACGTTTTTACGATGCTTTCGGCGGTGTTTATCGGTTTATCGCAGGTAGAGCCGCACCATGTAAAGAATTAGGAATTAGAAATTAAAAAAAATATAAATTTAAAAACTAAAAAATTATGTTATTGTCAATTTTATTAGAAGCGGGAACATTAGGCGCAGGATTAGCAAAATTAGGCGCAGGATTTGGCGCAGGATTAACTGTAATTGGCGCAGGATTGGGAATTGGTAAAATCGGACAGTCGGCAATGGACGGTATCGCCCGACAACCGGAAGCAACCGGCGATATTCGTATGAATATGATTATTGCAGCCGCTTTGGTAGAAGGGGTTGCCTTGTTTTCCGTTGTTGTCTGCGGATTCTTAGTTCAATAGATTATGTTGTTAAAACCCGATCTCGGTCTTTTATTTTGGATGCTGATCTCTTTCGGGATCGTATTCTTTATTCTCGCTAAATACGGCTTTCCGATCATCGTAAAAATGGTCGATGAACGAAAAGCTTTTATCGACAAGTCGTTGGAAGCTGCTAAGGCAGCCAATGAACGATTGGCGGGAATTCAGGAAGAAAGCGAGCGACTTTTAAAGCAGACTCACGACGAAGAAATACGTATTCTGAAAGAAGCACAGGAAGCGCGAAGTAAAGTTATCGCAGAAGCAAAAGAACAGGCGGCGGCAGAAGCCGGAAAACTCATCGAAGAAGCGCGAGCGGCAATTCAAAAAGAAAAGGATATGGCTATCCAGGACATTCACAATCAAATCGCAGATTTGTCGATCAATATTGCCGAAAAAGTGCTTCGCAAGAGTCTGGATAATCCTCCCGCTCAACGTGAACTGGTACAGAAACTAATCGACGAAGCGCAGAAAAATTAAAACGAATGGATACTGGAATTATTTCGAACCGCTACGCTAAGGCTATCTTTCAATATGCTTTGGAACGTAAAGCGGAAAATCGGTTACGAGAAGAATTGAAGATCTTGTCGGAACAGTTTTTTGCCGTACCCATGCTGCATAGCATATTGGACGACCCGACAGTTTCTTCAGCCACAAAGATTGATGTATTGACAACTGCTGCCGGAAAGGAGGTTAGCGATGCTTACAGTCAAGTTGTTCGTTTGATTATTAAAAATGGACGGTCGCGTTATATGCACTCCATTGCATTAATGTATGATCAAGTTTACAGGAAAGCGAAAAATAGAATAATCATGAAATTGATTACAACGGAACCGGCAAGCAGTGAAACAAAAAAGAAATTGGTAGCGTTGGTCGATGAAAACGAAGAACATGTTGATTTTGCGACGAAAACAAATAAGGACATTATCGGCGGATTTATTCTTGAAGTAGAAGATCTCCGGTTAGATGCCAGTATAAGGAATCAATTGAATCAATTACGGTTGGAACTAATTAATCCTTTATAAAATTTTATGCCATTGCGGGCTTGATCCGCAATCCTTTATAAATAAAAAATAACTATTTATGCCAGATATCAAAGCAAGTGAAATTTCGGAAGTACTGAAAATGCAATTGGAAGGCATTGACACGCGCGTGAAATTCGAAGAAGTGGGCGTGGTGCTTCAAGTAAGCGACGGCGTGGCGCGTATTTTCGGTTTAAGTAAAGCCGAATCGGGAGAACTTCTCCAGTTTGAAAACGGTGAAATGGCCGTAGTAATGAACCTGGAAGAAGACAATGTTGGAGCCGTTTTATTGGGACATACCGATTTGGTCAAGGAAGGAGACAGCGTCAAACGAACAGGACGTATCGCTTCTATTATGACCGGCGAAGGTCTTTTGGGACGCGTGATTAATCCGCTCGGACAACCTATCGACGGGAAAGGTCCAATTGATGGCGAGCTTCTGGAAATGCCTTTGGAACGTAAAGCGCCGGGAGTCATCTTTCGTCAACCGGTGAATGAACCTCTTCAAACAGGGATTATTGCCATCGATGCAATGATTCCCATCGGCCGCGGCCAGCGCGAATTGATTATCGGCGATCGCCAGACAGGAAAGACAGCTATCGGTATCGATACCATCATCAATCAACGCAGTAATTATTTGGCAGGAAAACCGGTCTATTGTATTTATGTTGCCATAGGTCAAAAAGGTTCGACAATTGCCAATATCGTTACCACCTTAAAAGAAAAGGGGGCGTTCGAATATACCATTATTGTCGCCGCTACGGCATCCGACCCTGCCGCTTTGCGCTTTTACGCACCGTATGCAGGAGCCGCTATCGGTGAATTTTTCCGCGATACCGGACGCGCTGCCTTGGTTATCTACGACGATCTTTCCAAACAAGCGGTTTCTTACCGGGAAGTGTCGCTTATTCTTCGCCGCCCTTCCGGACGGGAAGCCTATCCGGGCGATATTTTCTATCTACATTCCCGTTTGTTGGAGCGCGCCGCTAAAATTATCGATAACGACGATGTGGCTTCACAAATGAATGACTTACCGGATAATCTGAAATCACGCGTAAAAGGAGGCGGTTCCTTAACGGCGTTGCCGATTATTGAAACGCAAGCCGGCGACGTTTCGGCTTACATTCCAACCAACGTGATTTCAATTACCGACGGACAGATTTTTCTTGAAACCAACTTATTTAATGCCGGTATTCGTCCGGCTATTAATGTCGGTATATCGGTATCGCGCGTAGGCGGAAACGCTCAAATCAAAGCAATGAAAAAAATTGCCGGTACATTAAAAACCGACCAGGCTCAATACCGGGAATTGGAGGCATTTACAAAGTTCGGCAGCGACTTGGACGCCGTCACACGAATGACTTTGGACAAGGGTAGAAAAAATTCCGCCTTGTTGATTCAGCCGCAATACCGTCCTTATCCCGTTGAATATGAAATAGCGCTTATTTATGCCGGAACAAAAGGTTTATTATTGGACGTCCCCGTAGATAAAGTGAACCTTTTTGCAAAGGAATTTCTGGATAGATTAGAATTAAAATATCGCCATGAAGTATTGGATGTTCTTCAGAAAGGAATTCTCAATGATGATGTTGAAAAACTGCTTACGGAAGCAGCAACAGGATTGGCTAAGGAATTCAAAGAAATATAATAAAGTAAGTTAAAGAAAATGCCTTCATTGAAAGAAATAAAAGGACGCATTGCTTCGGTTAAATCGACACAGAAAATTACCTCAGCAATGAAAATGGTTGCTTCTGCCAAGCTTCACAAAGCCCAGTCGCAGATTGAACAGTTTTTGCCGTTTGAACTCCACTTAAGTTCTATTTTAAATGATTTTCTTTCCGGATACAATGAAGAGGAATTTTCATCCGTATTTTCGGAATCGCGGGAAATAAAACGGGTAGCATTGGTTGCATTCGCTTCCAATACCAGCTTGTGCGGCGCTTTTAATTCCAACATCATAAACCATTTACACGGATTGGTTAACAAATACCGGGCGCTTGGATGCGAAATAGAAATATATCCTGTGGGGAAAAAAGTGGAAGAAGCTGTTCGAAAATTAACAACCGCTGTTGAAATGAAAGGAAGTTATGCCCAATTGATGGATAAACCTGCTTATGAAGGCGCTAAAACAATTGCCGACGCTTTAATGAACGATTTCCTTACAAACAAAATCGATCGCGTAGATTTGCTTTACAACCATTTCAAAAGCGCAGGCGTTCAGATTATTACCGAAGAACCGTTCTTGCCTGTCGATTTGTCGCAACGAAAGGAAACTAAAGCTATTCCAACGGATTATCTTATCGAACCCGACAGGAAAACCTTGTTGGAAACCTTGATTCCCCGTTCGTTACGGAGTAAAATTTTTGCCGTACTTTTGGACTCTGCCGCTGCCGAACATGCAGCCCGTGTAGTTGCTATGCAAATTGCTACCGACAATGCCGAAGAAATATTGGATGAATTGACGTTACAATATAACAAACAGCGTCAACAAACGATTACCAGCGAAATACTTGATATAATCGGCGGGTCGGAAGCGTTGAAGTAAATGACGAATGTTATTCAACTAATCATGAACCAGCCCATATTCCGTTGCCGGCTCAGTTTTTCCAATTGCTTACTTAGCAAACTGTTTTCAGGTTTTTGGAGTAAGGCGTCGTCTTCTAATATTTCCAACGCAAAATCACGCGCAAGAGAAAGGACTTGTCCGTCTTTGGTTAAGTCGGCAATACGAAGATTAAAAGCGATGCCGCTCTGTTGCGTGCCGTCGATATCTCCGGGACCACGCAGTTTCAAATCTTCTTCCGCAATTAGAAATCCGTCGTTGGTTTCAGTCATTATGGCTAATCGACGGCGGGTATTTTCCGATAATTCATATTCAGTCAATAAAATACAAAACGATTGGTCGGCGCCCCGCCCTACCCTGCCCCGCAACTGATGCAATTGCGATAGCCCGAAACGTTCGGCATTCTCTATAATCATTACGGAAGCATTCGACACATTTACTCCGACTTCAATCACGGTGGTTGCAACCAATATCTGTGTTTCGCCGGAAACGAACCGTTGCATTTCGGCTTCTTTCTCAGCCGGTTTCATTTTTCCATGAACCATCGATACTGCATATTCCGGAAAAAGAGCTTTCGTTGTTTCAAATCCTTCCAAAAGATTCTTTAAATCTACCGCTTCACTTTCCTCAATCAACGGATACACAATATACACTTGCCTTCCTTCTTGAAGTTTTCGCCGCACGGAAGCATATAAATTTTTTCGTTTCTCACTATAAATATGTAGCGTCTGAACCGGTTTTCTACCCGGAGGCAACTCATCGAGTATAGAAACATCCAAATCGCCATACAGCGTCATGGCTAATGTGCGGGGAATCGGCGTAGCGGTCATTACCAGAATATGCGGAGGAAATTTATTCTTTTTCCAGAGTTTCGCTCGTTGAGCCACGCCAAACCGGTGCTGTTCATCGATAACCACCAAACCCAGATTATTGAACGAAACCGTGTCTTCAATCAAAGCATGCGTACCGATAAGTATTTGTATTTTCCCTTCCTGCACAGCCGGTAATAAAAGTTCTCTTACTTTTTTGCGAGTGGACCCGGTCAACAAACGAACTTCAATACCCAACCCATCCAGTAATTGACCGATAGTCTCAAAATGCTGTGTAGCCAATATTTCCGTAGGCGCCATCAAAGCGGCTTGAAATCCGTTGTCGATAGCAATCAGGATGGAAAGTAAAGCGACCAATGTTTTTCCGCTACCTACATCGCCTTGAAGCAACCGGTTCATTTGCTTGCCTGTATTCATATCGCGGCGAATTTCCCTGACCACGCGTTTTTGCGCTCCCGTCAGTTCGAAAGGAAGATTTTGAGCGTAGAACCGGTTAAAACAATCGCCGACTTTGATAAATCGAAAACCGCCGATGCGTTTTTCCCTAAATTTGGTTATCCTCAATATCTGAAGCTGCAAGTAAAACAGTTCTTCAAACTTCAGACGAAATTCCGCCTGACGTAAAAGAGCCGGAGAAACAGGCAAATGAATATTCCGAATCGCTTCGTCCAAAGAGATTACATGCGCTTTACGGGTAAGAAAATCCGGAAGCGTTTCCGGAATTTTTTCTTTGACATTTTCCAGTATGGCAACGATAAGTTTTTGAATGGCGCGAGAATGTAAAAATACATCTTTCATCCGCTCGGTCGTATTGTATTGACCTTGAATGCCGACTTCACCGTTAAAAAATTGGTCTTCCGTTTCCAATTCCGGATGTGCAACCTGTATTTTTCCGTTAAAATAAGTGGGTTTTCCGAATAAAATGTACTCTACACCTTGTTTATAATGATTTTGAATTGATTTAATGTTCTGAAACCATATTAAATCAATATCTCCGGTATCATCGTAAAAAGTAGCTGTCAATCTTTTCTTATATCCTTCGCCAAGCGTCGAGTATCCATAAATTTTGCCTTTCAATTGAATATAAGGCATATTCCCGTCAATTTCCAGAATTTTGAATATTTTACTCCTGTCAATGTATTTAAAAGGAAAATAATAGAGGAGGTCTTCACATGAAGTCACATTGATTTCTTTCCGAAGAATATCGGCTTTTTTGGGACCGACTCCCGGTAAATACATGATATTTTGTAGACTTAAATCCTGCATCGCAGTAAAGTTTCGGCAATCTTCAAATCAACCGCTTGGGTTATTTTGATATTTTCCGGACTTCCTTCGACCATTACCGGACGAATGGTTTGAATGGCTTCTACGACAGAAACATCGTCGGTAAATTCATCGTTGTACTCCTGTTTGTAGGCGTCGATTAAGATATCCGACCAAAAAACTTGAGGAGTTTGCACCAATCGAAATTTCGTCCGGTTAACCGAATGGGATTCTTCTGCACCGTCCATTTCCCGAATCGAATCGATTAAGGAAATAACCGGATAAGCGGCTTTATGCGTTGCAGCCGCTTCATAAACTTTGGCAATCAACTGCCGTTCGATGAGTGGACGCACGCCATCGTGTACGCCGACAAGGGCGCCTCTTTCCACCTTCTCCAATCCTCTCTTAACCGAGTAAAAACGCGTATCTCCTCCTATTACAATCTGATATGGGACATTAAATTTGAAATCAGCGCATAAGCGCGTCCAATATTCGGCATGTTCGTCCGGAAGAACAAGGATAACGTGCATCTTAGGGTCGTAATCGTAAAAAGCGGCAATGGTATGCATTAAAACCGGACGGTCATTCAGAAGAAGAAATTGCTTGGGTAAATCCCAACCCATCCGGACGCCTTTTCCACCTGCCACTATGATTATATATTTTTCTTGCATAATTACTTTATTTTTACCTCCTATCCCTAAATCCTCCAAGCTGACTTTTAAGCTCCGCCTTTAGTGGGTTGGAAAGTTATCTCTTCCAATATTTTCTTGGTTTCTTCATTTATCTTGAATAATTTCTCTTTGCAAATTTTCAACAAGGCGGACGCTTCTGTGAGTTTTTCACTCAAATCGTCAACATCTAAGCTGTTGTTTTCAATTAACGCCTGTATTTCTTCCAAACGAGCGTAAGCTTCATTGTAGGATATTTCTGCCATAAGTTTTCCTTTTTCATCTTATTTATGGTTACAAAGATAAAACAAAACAACGAAAAATCAAAAGACGAGTTTAGAGTTTTATTTTCAACACGTTATTTATTTAAATTTTCGTCCTTGAATTTTTGAGAAGGGTGAAAATATTTGGGAATGTCATGATTATTTTGTTACTTTGCGGGTTGAAATAATAATACAAATTTTATAGATTGAATTTTCCCATGATAGTGATTCATCAGATGCTGTATTTTGATGATGTAGAAAATATTTTACTTGAAAATAAAAATATTGCAATATCAAAAAAAACAGAATCTCAAATAAAACGTTGCTTCGATTTTCTTAAGCAATTTGCTGAGGGGAAAGTCATTTATGGTATTAATACGGGTTTTGGACCGATGGCTCAATACCGGATCGATGATCAATTGCTTACCGAGCTGCAATACAACATTATAAGAAGTCATTCGACAGGCGCCGGAAATCCCATGCCCGATTTATATGTCAAGGCGGCTATGTTGGCGCGCTTAGGTACCTTCGTACAAGCTAAGTCAGGAATTCATCCCGATGTTGTGAGTTTATTGGTCGAATTTATCAATAGAGGTATTTATCCGCTCATTCCCGAACATGGAGGCGTAGGCGCCAGCGGTGATTTGGTACAATTGGCTCACATTGCATTGGCATTGATTGGAGAGGGTGAAGTGCATTACAAAGGCGAATGGAGAAGTACAAAAGAGGTGTTTGAGGAAGAAAAATTGAAGCCAACCGGCGTTCATATTCGGGAAGGTTTAGCTATAACTAACGGAACTTCTGTCATGACCGGCATTGGCTTGGTTAATTTAATGTACGCCAAACGGCTACTCGACTGGTCCATTGCCGCTTCCGTCATGATGAATGAGATCGCAGCTTCTTACGACGATTTTATGTCGGAAGTACTGAATAGAACAAAACATCATGAAGGGCAAAATGAAATAGCGCGTATCATGCGTGAAATTTCCAGTGACAGCCATTGTATTCGTAGTCGCGAAAGTGAGTTATATAATGGAGGACATTATGGAACAAAAACGTTTGAACATAAAGTTCAACCTTATTATTCATTACGTTGCGTTCCTCAAATTTTAGGACCGGTTTTTGATACTTTGAAAAATGCGCATACCATTCTGATAGACGAATTAAATTCGGTATGCGATAATCCAATCGTTGACCTTGAAACGCAAAACGTTTATCACGGAGGAAATTTTCACGGCGATTATATTTCGCTGGAAATGGATAAATTGAAGATTGCCATCACGAAATTAACCATACTGACCGAACGCCAAATGAACTATTTGTTTCATGACCGCATCAACGAAATACTTCCGCCGTTTGTTAACCTGGGTGTACGGGGGTTGAACTATGGATTACAGGCTTCGCAATTCACAGCAACTTCTACCACTGCCGAATGTCAGATGTTGTCCAATCCAATGTACGTTCACAATATTCCTAATAATAATGATAATCAAGATGTTGTCAGCATGGGTACGAACTCGGCATTGATAGCGAAAACAGTAATTGAAAATTCATTTCAAGTAATGTCCATTCATTTTATGGCCTTGGTTCAAGCAATAGATTGTTTGAAGATGCAGGATAAATTGTCGGGACAAACCCGCGCCATCTATGACGAAATTAGAACATTCTTCCCCGCATTTTCGGACGATACCCCTAAATATAAGGAAATAGGACGAATAAAACAATACTTAATGAATAAGAAACTTAATTATTGCAAGTTATGAAATACGCATTAGTAACGGGAGGTTCAAGAGGTATTGGACGGGCAATATGTCTGAAATTGTCTGATATGGGATATCCTGTTATTATTAATTATGCTTCAAATAAAGAAGCGGCTTTGGAGACCAAACAATTAATAGAAGGAAAAGGCGGAAGCGCCGAACTTCTTCCGTTTGATGTAAGTTTGGTGGAGGAAGTTGATAACGTATTGAATAATTGGGCGGAAAAACATCCGGACGATTATATTGCGGTTTTGATAAATAATGCCGGCATTCGACGGGATACCGTGATGATTTTTATGCAAAATCAACAATGGAGCGATGTGATTAATACCAATTTAAATGGCGTTTTTTACGTAACTCGAAGATTGTTGAAAGACATGATGACCAAGCGATATGGAAGAATTATCAATGTTGTTTCGTTATCAGGACTGAAAGGATTACCGGGACAAACAAATTATTCTGCGGCTAAAGCTGCCGTTATTGGCGTTACCAAGGCATTGGCGCAGGAAATAGGTGCAAGAAAAATAACGGTCAACGCTGTAGCTCCGGGATTTGTTGTTACCGATATGACAAAGGATTTGGACGAAAATAACCTCAAAGCAATGATTCCGGCAGGGCGTTTCGGCAAACCGGAAGAAGTTGCCGCATTGGTTGGATTTTTAGCTTCTGAAGACGCCGGTTATATTACCGGTGAAGTTATTTCAATTAATGGAGGATTGTATACTTAAAATGATGAAAAGGCGAGTAGTAATTACAGGAATAGGTATCTGGTCATGTATCGGAAAAAACATTGAAGCGGTAACGCAATCGCTCTATAATGGAAAATCCGGTATCGGGGTGGAACCGTCCCGAAAAATATACGGTTATCGTTCATCGCTTACTGGAATTGTTGAACGTCCTGTATTGAAAGGACTGTTAGACAGACGTATGCGCGTTGGATTAGCCGAAGAGGGCGAATATGCCTATATGGCTACTATAGAAGCTTTAAAGAATGGCGGAATTGACATGGATTATCTTGAAAATAATGAAATGGGTATCTTGTATGGAAACGACTCGTCGGCAAAGGCAGTCATCGAAGCGCATGAAATTATGAAGCAAAAGGGAGATACGGCTTTACTCGGATCGGGTGCGGTTTTTCAATCGATGAACTCCACTATTACCATGAATCTCTCAACCATTTTCAAATTAAAGGGCGCGAATATGACTATCAGCGCTGCTTGCGCCAGCGGTTCCCATGCCGTCGGATTAGGATACATGTTTATTCAAAATGGTATGCAGGATATGGTTTTATGTGGCGGCGCGCAAGAAACTAATCTCTATTCGATGGCAAGTTTTGATGCATTAAGCGCTTTTTCTATCCGCATGGACGAACCTGAAAAAGCCTCGCGTCCTTTCGATGCCGGTAGAGATGGCTTGGTCCCAAGCGGAGGAGCTGCAAGTCTGATTCTTGAAGAATACGACCATGCAATTAAGCGCGGAGCGCTTGTTTTAGCAGAAGTTATCGGCTACGGTATTTCCTCTAACGGCTCCAATATTTCCCAAGCAAGCGAAACCGGATGTCTTATTGCAATCAATCGCGCATTAACGGATGCGAATATTTCCGCCAAAGATGTTGACTATATTAACGCCCATGCTACCTCTACACCTCAAGGAGATATGTATGAAGCAATTGCGCTTGACAAAGCTTTTGGCGTCTACCGTCCTTTAGTAAGTTCTACCAAATCAATGACAGGGCATGAATGTTGGATGGCAGGCGCAAGCGAAATCGTATATTCGCTACTAATGATGCAGAATTCGTTTGTTGCTCCAAACATCAATTTTGAAACACCCGACGAATACTCTGCCAAAATAAATATTGCCGCCAAACGTATTGATAAAAATATCGATATTTTCCTTTCTAATTCTTTTGGATTCGGAGGAACTAATAGCGCACTCATTATTAGAAAAATAACATAATGTAATTAATAATTCTAAAAATTATGACGAGAGAAGAAATCGTAAACACCGTTAATGCTTTTTTAATAGAAGATATTGAAATTGAAAAAGATAAAATTAATGATGAAGCCTCATTAAAAAATGACTTGGGTATAGATAGTCTTGATTTTGTCGATATTGTTGTCATTGTAGAACGCAACTTCGGTTTCAAAATTAACCCGGAAGAAATGGCTGGGGTCGCTACTTTATCACAATTTTACGATTATATAGAATCCAAAGTAGGTGATAAATAAATGCCAAAATCAAAAACAAAGGAATGGAAAGGTACCACAGGCGGTAGTACTTTGGGGCAAAAATCTTTATTGCTTTTATTTCATTTTGTTAACGTAACTGTTGGATATTTTTTTTTGGCGCTTATCGTTCCATTTTATATGCTGTTTGCAAGAAAGCGATATTTGTCAATATATAAATACTTTAGAAGACACTTTTGCTATCCGCCGTTAAAAGCGTTTTTTAAAACATATTCAAACCATTATATTTTCGGACAATGTATGCTCGACCGTTTTGCCATTTATGCCGGGGGGAAAAAAAACTTTCGTATAAAATTTACAGGCAATGAAGAGTTCTACCGGCTATTGGACGAAGAAAAAGGGTTTATTATTACAAGTTCTCATGTTGGTAATTTTGAGCTAAGCGGATATTTATTGAAACAAAACAAAAAGCGCATCAATGCATTGGTCTTCGGAGGAGAAACCAAAGAGGTGATGGAAAACAGATCAAAAATACTGAATATGAATAACATATCAATTATTCCGGCGTTTGGCGATATCTCTCACATTTTTACGATTAATGAAGCATTATTATCTGGTGAAATCGTAAGTATGCCCTGTGATCGAAATTTCGGAAGTACTAAAAGTGTGGAGTGTGATTTTCTGTCGGGAAAAGCGAACTTTCCTATCGGAGCTTTTATGTTAGCGGCTCATTTTAATGTGCAGGTTGTTTCGATTTTTGTGATGAAAGAAAGTGTTTCAGATTATCATATCTATGTCAAACCTGTTTCTTTTGACGATTCAATCGAAGTTTCCAAGCAAGAAAAAGCGGAATTATTGACGCGAAAATTTGTCAAAGAATTGGAAAATATTGTAAGGCAATACCCTGAACAGTGGTTTAATTTTTATGAGTTTTGGAAAGAATAAAAAATATATGAATCTTTTTCCCGCCTTAGAAAAACGCTATTCCAAAGAGAAGCAATCCGCATTGGAAGCACAACGGTTGGCGCACGAAATTTCGTTTGGTCCAATCATTTTTCAAGTATCGCGCCTGATGATCAAATTCGGCATTCTGCAAATACTCATTGATTCTGAGAATGGATTGACATTGGATGAAATAACAGAAAAAACAAAATTATCGAAGTACGCATGCCAATGTCTTTTGGAATCCTCGCTGACCATTGGAACAGTACTTTGCAAGGATGACAAATTTACCTGTTCAAAAGCAGGCTGGTTTCTGCTCAACGACCCGCTCGTAAAAGTGGATATGGATTTTAATCACGATGTGAACTACCTTGGTTGGTTCCACCTGGAAAAAGCCCTCTTAAACGGCAAACCCGAAGGACTGAAGGTTTTTGGAAATTGGAGCACGATCTACGAAGGGCTTTCTCAACTTCCTGAAAAAGTGCAGGACAGCTGGTTTGGTTTCGACCATTATTACAGCGACCAGTCGTTTGACGAAGCGCTGCAAATTGTGTTTACCGGCAACCCAAAAACATTGCTTGATGTAGGCGGAAATACAGGACGATGGGCGTTACGTTGCGTGGATTACGATGCTAATGTGCAAGTGACGATTATGGACTTGCCGCAGCAAATTGAACTGATGAAACGCCATACAGCGGATAAAAACGGCGCTAATCGCATTTTAGGACATGCTTGCAATCTGCTTGACCCAAACGTGCCGTTTCCAACAGGTTTTGATGCAATTTGGCTGAGCCAGTTTTTGGATTGCTTTTCGGAAAACGAAGTAACGAGTATTCTCGTAAGAGTGGCAAAATCAATGGACAGCAGCGCCAAACTCTACATTATGGAAACCTTTTGGGACAGGCAACGCTTTGAAACCGCAGCCTACGCTCTGACACAAATTAGCTTGTATTTCACGGCATTAGCAAATGGGAACAGTAAGATGTATCATTCTGAAGATATGATTCGCTGCATCGAAGCGGCAGGATTGGAGGTTGAGGAAATCAAAGATGGAATCGGTAAAGGACATTCGATAGTTATTTGTAAGAAAATTTAAATAAATGGAATTTGAAAAAATTAATATAGAAGATATTCTTCCACAGCGGAAACCATTTATTATGCTTGACGCCCTGACGCATTTTGACGAAGTGTTTACGCGTACTCGTTTTCAAGTTAAAGAAGACAACATCTTTGTCGAAAATAATCAATTTACCGCAAGCGGCGTTATTGAAAATATTGCGCAAACTTGTGCTGCCCGAATGGGTTATATTAACAAATATCTTTATTACGATAAAGTTAAAATTGGCTTCATAGGTTCTGTCAAAGACATGATTATCAACGAACTTCCGAAAGTTGGCGATGAATTGAAAACGACAATTGAAGTTAAAAGTGAAGTATTCGCTATTACACTTGTTAACGCTAAAGTGGAAGTTAACGATAAATTAATTGCATCTTGTGAAATGAAAATATCAATAACGGATATCAATGGATAAGTTAAAAGCGTCGAAAGAGATTGAAATCCGCTTCAGTGAAGTAGATTCGATGAATATTGTATGGCATGGATCGTATGTGTTTTATTTTGAAGATGCACGAGAGGCATTTGGTAAAAAATACGGCTTGGGTTACCTCGATATTTTTGGCAACGGTTATTATGCGCCTTTGGTAGATTTAAGGTTTATTTACAAAAAACCGTTGACTTATGGACGGAAAGCCCGTATTGATATTAGCTTTCGCAACACAGAAGCCGCCAAAATCATTTTCGATTATGAAATTTACGACTCGGAAGATGGCTCATTGATTGCTACCGGTTACTCCGTTCAAGTGTTTTTAGACAAGCAATACCAGCTGGTTTGGTCAAATCCGCCGTTTTTTGAGGAATGGAAACGGAAATATGAGCTGATATGATTTATGTAATAGGCGATAATATCATTTCCTCATTGGGTTTTACGACAAAAGAAAATTATCATGCCGTAAAACAAGGTATTACCGGTTTAAAGTATTATGAAACAGGTGTTTTTGATTTACCGGAAGCATTTATGGCATCGCTTATTGATAAGGAAAAACTGAATGACGAATACATCCTTCATTGCGGACTTGATCCGCAATCTCCTGATTTTACCTGTCATTGCGGACTTGATCCGCAATCTCCATCAACAAAGGATGCTGACTTTTGTCGGAAAGACAACTACACAAATTTTGAAAAAGCTGCTATTTTATCTGTTTACAACGCAAACGAAGAGGCGCAGATTGATTTGTCAAGTAAAAGCGTTCTGTTTATTTTATCCACAACGAAAGGAAACGTGGATTTATTAGCCCTACCCAACCTCCCCAAAAAAGAAGAACCCTCTCCCCTATCTTCTGGAGAAGGGCAAGAGGAGAGGCGCTATTTATGGCGCTCCGCACAACTGATTGCAGGTTTTTTCAGAAATCACAATACGCCGATGGTTGTTTCCAACGCATGTATTTCAGGCTTGGCAGCGCAAATCGCGGCAATGCGAGAGTTGCAGGCTGGAAATTACAATTACGCCGTGGTGGTAGGCATAGATTTCTTGTCAAAATTCATTATTTCAGGTTTTCAGTCGTTCAAAGCTTTGTCGCCCGAAATATGCCGTCCATTCGACAAAAACCGTTGCGGATTGAACTTGGGTGAAGCGGCGGCAACAATTATTTTTTCAACAGACAAAAGACACAAGATTTTTAGACAAAAGGCGATCTTTTCGTTAGTGAACGGGGCAATCCGCAATGACGCAAGCCACATTTCAGCTCCATCACGCACAAGCGAAGGCAGTTACAGAGCGCTAAATTACATACTGAATAACAGCCTTACGCCTAATGGTTTCACAGCTAAAAGTCTAATATCTCAAATCTCATTTATAAACGCACATGGAACGGCTACGCCATACAACGATGCGATGGAAGTAAACGCCATCGTTAAGGCAGGTTTGGAGAAGACGCCGGTCAATTCTTTGAAACCTTTTTTCGGACATACTTTAGGTGCGACAGGCGTTTTGGAAAGCATTATTTCGATGAAAGCATCGGAAGAAAACTTAAGGTTGAAATCCATGAATTTTGAAGAATATGATTTTGAAAATCAGATAACTATATCTCAGGAAAACCATTTTTCCGATAAAAAATATTTTATCAAAATGCTCTCGGGATTTGGCGGAGTTAATGCAGCCTTAATTTTTGAAAAGGAATAAAAGAATGAATTTGTATACCAAAAAACAACTCAATTTATCTTTCAATAATTCTACAGAAATTGTGGATTGTTATCGCTCGCTGCAGGTCGATTATCCTAAATTTTTCAAAATGGATGGTTTATCGAAACTGGGGTTTTTAGCTTCGGAAATGATTTTCAGACACGACGAAAACCGCTTTATGCCTCGTGAAGATGTGGCGGTTGTGTGTTTTAACCGCTCCTCATCGCTCGACACTGATATCAAATACCAGGAAACTATCGCCGATAACGAAAATTATTTTCCTTCGCCCTCGCTTTTTGTCTATACATTGCCGAATATCGTTACAGGTGAAATTGCTATACGTAACAAGTTTTTAGGCGAAACTTCCTTTTATGTTTGTGAATATTTCGATACAACGCTAATTTTTCGAACTGTTATGAACGTTTTCTCAGATAAGAGTATTAATTTTGCGCTTGTTGCTTGGATTGAATATTTTGAAAATATTTTCGAAGTGAAAATGTTTTTAGTATCAAAAGAAAAAACTGACTTGGAATTTACAGTTAAATATTTAAACCAATTATAAATTTGAAAATGGAAGATTTAATTTTGAAATTAAAAGAGGAAATTATTGATGTATTAAACCTCGAGGATGTTAAACCCTCTGATATTGATGAAAATGCACCGCTATTCGGCGAGGGCTTGGGTTTGGACAGTATTGATGCCTTGGAACTTATTGTGCTGATGGAAAAAAATTACGGCATCAAACTCAAAGACCCCGCGCAAGGCAAAGAAATTTTCAAATCTGTAAAAACGATGACGGATTATATTGCCGAAAATAGAACAAAATAGATTTAGGATAGGAAGTTTCAGAAAGTTATATGAAAGAGATTCTAATCAGTGGAATGGGCGTCGTTTCAGCTTTGGGCGGTAACGTAGATGAAACTTTGGAGGCATTAAAGACGGGAAAAAGCGGTATTGCTCCTTTGAGTTATCTGCGAACATCTCACACCGAATTTCCTGTCGGCGAAGTGAAAATGACTGATGAAAAAATAATGACGTTGCTAAAAATCTCTGAAAATAAGCCAACTACGCGAACTTCACTGATGGGAACCTTGGCTGTGCATGAGGCTTTAGAATCTGCAAATCTTATTCCAGACCTCATTCGGCAAAGTCAATCGCAAGATTTGCCCCTGCGTGTAGCTTTCGTTAATGGTACAACCGTCGGAGGAATGGACAAGAGCGAACGGTTTTATATTGATTTTCTCGAAAACGATACAAAAAATGCTTATATTTCAACCCACGATTGCGGGGCTTGCACGGAAATGATTGCCGATTATTTCGGCTGTTTTTCGCAAGTTGATACGATTTCAACAGCTTGCAGTTCGGCAGCCAATGCCATTATTTTGGGCGCCGAACTGTTGAAAAGCGGTCGCGCCGATATCGTTGTAGCAGGCGGTGGCGAATGTATTACGAAATATCATTTGAATGGCTTCAACACTTTAATGATACTCGCACGCGAGCAATGCCGTCCGTTCGATGCCGCGCGTTCTGGCTTAGATCTCGGCGAAGGCGCCGCATACGTAGTGATGGAAACAGCAGCGCATTTTAAGGCTCGCCGTCATTGCGAACTTGATTCGCAATCTCCTGTGATTGCGCTTTCAGGCTATGCCAACACTTGCGACGCTTTTCATCAAACCGCCTCTTCACCCGATGGAGAAGGCGCATATTTAGCAATGAAAAAAGCGCTTGAAGACGCCCAACTTGCACCCGGGCAAATTGATTATATCAACGCGCACGGCACAGGTACAGATAATAACGATTTTAGCGAAGGTATGGCAATTATGCGGCTTTTCGGTGAGAAAATTCCGCCGGTTTCATCTACGAAATCATTTACGGGACACACCACAAGTGCAGCAGGTTGCGTTGAAGCGGTCATTTCGATTTTGGCGTTGCAACACAATTTTATTCCCGTCAATTTGAATTTTTCAGAGAAAATGCCCGAGTTAAGTTTTGCACCTTACACTGCCCATCATTGCGGACTTGATCCACAATCCTTTGAATTAAAGTATATTATTTCCAATTCGTTTGGTTTTGGAGGAAATGATACGAGTTTGATATTTAGTAAAATTTAAAATCGTAGAAAATGAAAGTATATATAACCTCTATCAAGCAAATCTCCGCCCAACAGCCTTTGAACGACGAATGGTTTGATAATCCTATCTTTTATAAAGAACAATATGTCAAATCAATAGATGCAAATTACAAGCAGTATTTTACCCCGAATGAAGCGCGCCGTCTTGGAAAAATTCTCAAGCGCGCCCTGCTCGTTTCGCGTGAGGTAATGAAGGAAATCGGCATTGCCGATCCAGACGCCATTATCACAGGCACGGGGTTAGGCTGTATCGAAAACACTGAAATTTTTCTCGATAAACTTGTACGTGAAGGCGAGGAACTGCTTAATCCTACACATTTCATGCAATCTACCCATAACACAATTAGTTCGCTTGTTGCAATTGATGCAAAGTGTCATGGCTACAATTCCACTTATTCGCACAAAGGCATTTCATTTGAATGCGCTTTGCAGGACGCTTTTTTACAAATGCAATCAGGCAAGATTCAAACTGCGTTGGTAGGAGCGCACGACGAAATGACTTCTGACTATTTTACGCTGCTGAAAAAAGCAGGTTATTTGGGCAATGAAAATCAAACTTTTGCAGGCGAAACGGCGGTTGCGATGATGTTATCAACTGAAAAAACGAAAAATGCGTTTTGTAAAATTGAGGATATTGAAAAAGTTTATACTGGCGCCCGTCATTGCAAACTTGACTTGCAATCCACTGAAGTAAAAGGATTAAAGATCAATTATACAATGATGAACGACATCGATTACATAATGATTGGAATTAACGGCACAGAAGAGAATGACCAGATTTATTATGAAAATTGCCAAAAATTATTTCCGGGTATTCCGCTTTTACAATATAAACATATTTTTGGCGAAAGTTTTACTGCGTCTGCATTAGGCGTATATACAGCGGCAGTTTGCTTGAAAAGTGGAAATATTCCCGAACATTTGTTGCTAAGTGTAAAAGATAGAAAGATAACTCCGCAAAAAATTTTATGCTACAATCATTGTGAAGGTAAAAACCATGCGTTTATATTACTATCAAGAGAATCATAAAATCAAATAAATCACCACAATGCTAAAAGTAATCACATTAACCGTATTTCAATGTTTTTTGCTGGCAAGCGGACAAGTTTGTTTCAAACTGGCGGTAGAAAAAATCCATAAATTTCAATGGTCGTGGGACTATTTTACCGGCTTACTAACCAACCGGTGGTTGCTCGTAAGCGGTATATGCTTGGTTTCAGCAACGATATTGTGGGGAAGCATATTGAAACATTTTGCATTTTCGGTTGCTTATCCCGTAACGGCTTTTGCATACGTTTTTGGTATGTTGGCGGCGATTTTTATTTTTGGAGAAACAGTGCCGATCACCCGTTGGATTGGGGTGGGTTTGATAATTCTGGGAGTGTTTTTTATTGCTAAATGATTTGTAAACAAAAAAAATTAAAAAGATGAAAAAAATAATTTATGTAACGATTCTATTTTCATTAGTTTGCGGAACTATTCTTTCGCAGGAAGGTAAAAAATTAGGCGCTGACGAAAAGTTAGTCTTGGAACAGAAAATAATTGAACAGTCAAAAAATATCAAAACTTTGCAATGCGCCTTTGCACAGGAAAAAACATCAATGCTGGTATCAGAAAAAGCTGTTGCTAAAGGCGTCATGTTCTATCAATCGCCATTAATGCTGCGATGGGAATACACAGAACCCAATCCGTCAATTTTGATTTTAAACGGAAACAATGCGGCTTTACTTGACAAAAACAACAAAAAAATAGGCAACGTAAAAATGCTGAAACAACTTGGCGGTATCATTATTTCAATGATAAACGGCAATGGAATTGCAGAAAATAAGCAATTTTTATCGGAGCTATATGAAATTAACAATACAGAGGTGTTAGTCGTTCTGATACCTGCTCAAAAGCGGTTGAAAGATTTTTATGATAAAATTGAACTGAATATCGACCGGAGAACGATGCTGGCAACCAGCATAACTTTAGACGAAAAATCTGGTGATAAGACTGTCATTTCGTTGAAAAACATTGTATTAAATTCTGATATTCCCGAAAATAAATTTGCAATACAATGATACTGAAAAATGATTTCTATACAATAATCAGTCAAAATACATCCGGCGCTAAAGCCGAATTCCGGGTAAAACTGAATACAGAAAATTTTATTTTTCAAGCGCATTTTCCAAATAACCCGATTACGCCCGGCGTGTGTTTGATTCAAATGGCGACAGAACTCTTTGGATCGCTAAAAGAAAAGAAATTCAGCATTAAAACGCTGAAAAACGTAAAATTTACTGCAACCATTAACCCTTTGGAATTTTCCGAAGTGGATTTTGTAATCGAATTTACCCACAATGAAACCGGATGGCTACTGAAAGTTTTGGTTAAAGAAGATGAAACAATTTTTGTAAAAATGAATATGATTTTAGTATGAAAATTTGTGTAATTATACCGGTTTATAATAGTGGAAATTTGATAATCGCCGTTATCAAATCGGTTTTGCAATACACAGAAAATCTGATTGTTGTGAATGATGGATCGACAGATGGGACGCTTGATGCCATTCGTCGTTGCGGACTTGACCCGCAATCCCCTCATGTTGTTTCTTACGAAAAAAATCGTGGAAAAGGATATGCTTTACGTAAAGGTTTCCAGCGTGCATTAGAACTTGATTTTACGCACGCTGTAACAATGGACGCCGACGGACAGCATTTGGCAAGCGATTTGGATATTATGACAAAATTAGCTGAAAATCAGTTGGATGCGCTAATTATTGGAGCACGAAAATTCGATAACCCCAATATGCCTCAAGGCAGTCGATTTGCCAACAAATTTTCGAATTTTTGGTTTATGGTACAGACAGGGAAGCGATTGCCTGACACGCAAACAGGTTTTCGCGTATATCCATTGCAAAAAATAGGAAAGATGCGCTTGTTCACAAATCGTTACGAGTCAGAATTAGAAATTTTGGCGCGTTCGGCCTGGTGCAACATCCCGATTGTTTCTCAACCGGTAGATGTGTATTATCCACCAATTAATGAAAGAATTTCGCATTTTAAAGGCGGAAAGGATTTCTTCAGAATTTCGGTTTTGAATACGGTTTTGTGTTTTTTTGCGGTGATTTATGGTTATCCGAGCATGTTTTTGAGAAAATTTCTGTAATTTAGAGGTAAAATATGAATGCCTTTTTTCTAAAAATATTCAATTTCTTTGAACGCCGAAAAACGTTGTTGTGGCTATTTTTGGCAGCAATAGTCGGCGTATTGGCGCTTTCTACTTCGCGAATTTCATTTGTGGAAGATATTTCTTCTTTTTTACCGAATAATGCAGATAACAAGCAGATTAACGAAGCATATCAGAAAATCGGAGCGGCAAATAAAATTATCGTTACTTTTTCGCAAATAGATACTACCCAAAACGTTGACGAAGATTTATTGACCAATGCCGCCACGCGTTTCGCCGAAATTTTACAAGAAAGCGACAGCTTGAAGCATATCAAAGAGTTAATGTATGAAGTTGATAATGAAAAAGTAGAAGAGGTATCAAATTTTATTACGCAAAACCTGCCTTATTTTCTCGAAGCGGAAGATTATCATCGCATCGATTCTCTATTACAACCTCAGGTAATTGAAAATCAATTGAAAGCCGACAAAGAGCTGTTAATGTCGCCAATGGGCGGCTTTGTGCGGTCTGTGATTCTAAACGACCCGCTTCATTTTTCACAAAATGCATTAAAAAATCTTGAAAATTTTAAGCAAAACGATAATTATAATACCGATAACGGTTTTATTTTCAATGATAAAGATGAATGTATTGCGATTATTACTTCAAAATATCCCATTAGCGAGACAGAAAACAATAAACTGCTCGCCAATGAGATTTACAAAGCTATAAGCCAAACAATCACTGAGTTTAACAATAAAATAAAAATTGCGCCTTTCGGAGCGGCATTGATTTCGATTACCAATGCCGACCAAATCAAAAGCGACTCGGTATTTTCCGTTTCAATTGCTCTCTTATTGATTTTGGCTTTGCTTTTTTATTTTTTCAGAAATGTGAAAGACTTGTTTCTAATTGCATTGACTGTAGCTTTTGGAGCATTGTTTTCGTTTGGCATGGTTGCGCTTATCAAACCGAACGTTTCAATTATTGCCGTGGGCATTGCTTCAATTATTATTGGTATTGCGATAAACTATCCGCTCCATTTTCTGGCGCATTTCCGACACAATTCAAACATGAAACAAACTATTAAAGAAATAGTTAATCCTCTGTTGACAGGAAATATAACTACGGTCGGAGCTTTTCTTGCCCTTCTTTTTATTTCAAGTGATGCGATGAAAGATTTGGGGTTGTTTTCATCGTTTTTATTGGCAGGGACAATATTATTTGTTTTGATTTTTTTACCGTTTTTTTTATTAGATAGACATAAAATACAAGGCGCGCAGGCAAGTAGCCATACTGCGAATAATAGCGAGGCAATCCACAAAAAACAGGCTTTTGAAAGACTGTCCAATTTTTCTCCTGAAAAAAACAAATTCATCGTACTGATTTTCCTCCTCCTTACTGTTGTGTTGTTCTTTTTCAGCTTCGGAACGAAATTTGAAACAAACTTGCAATCAATTAATTATATGACTGCTGAACAACGTGTGGAAATGAATAAATTAGTTGAACAAGGCGCAGGCAAAGGGAAAACGCTTTATGCGGTGACTGTGGGTAAGACGCCTGATGAAGCTTTAAAATGGTATGAACAAATCGTTATTCCCAATGTAAAGTATTCTCTTGATAGTAATTTGATTGAAAATTGTTTCGGCATTGGAAAATATTTGCCTTCACAAGAAACTCAAAAGCAAAAAATCGCTCGTTGGAATGAATTCTGGCAAAACAAAAAAAACATTTTTTTGGATGATTTTAATGAAATAGCTAAAAAACAGAATTTTAATGCAGGCGTTTTCGGTGGTTTTATTGAATTGATGAACAAGAATTTTCAAACGCAAGAATTTGAATATTTTTATAATCCCCTGAAAAATTTGGCAGAAAACTATATTTCTGTAAATGATGATAAAACATTGGTATATACAATTTTGCAATATAATCCGGAAATACTTGGCAAAAACGATGTGTGGAATAATGTTTCAAAAAATTCTACGATTCATTCACAGGTTTTCACTTTCGACGACAGTTCCATAGCGCAAAGGATGGTCAACGCTCTATCCAACGATTTCAATAATGTGCTGTATATCTGTGGTTTTATTGTTTTTATTTTCCTCCTTTTCTCATTTGGACAAATTGAGCTTACATTCATAACATTTATCCCGATGGCTGTCGGCTGGTTTTGGATTTTGGGTTTAATGAATATTTTGGATTTGAAGTTTAATATCGTCAATATCATTTTGGCGACTTTCATTTTCGGACAAGGAGACGACTACACGATTTTTGTTACAGAAGGATTGATTTACGAATATACTTACCGAAAAAAAATGCTTGCTTCGTTCAAAAATTCAATTATTTTATCGGCGACCATTTTGTTTATTGCTATAGGAATGTTGATATTTGCCAAGCATCCCGCTTTACGTTCGCTGGCTAATCTAACCATTATTGGCATGTTTTCGGTTGTAATTTGTGCTTATGTATTTCCACCGCTCATTTTCAGATATTTGACGACAAAAAAAGGTAAATTGCGCGAAGTTCCATGGACAGTGATACGTTTTCTAAAAATGACGTATTCCTTTACCGTTTTCCTATTTGGAATTGTGGTAACAACAATTTACAGTTTACTTCTCTTTAGTTTTAGGAAAAAAGCGAATACCAAAAATAAGCTGCGATATCATAAATTATTGAATTGGTCTGCCGATTTCGTTATAAAACGAGTGCCGGGCGTAAAGTTTTACTATGAAAACCTTTCGGGCGAGACTTTTGAAAAACCGGCGGTGATTATCAGCAATCATCAATCGCACCTCGATTTAATGTGCCTGATGATGCTCACGCCAAAACTGATTATTCTAACCAACGATTGGGTATGGAACAGTCCGTTTTACGGGTATATTATCCGACACGCCGATTATTATCCCGTATCAAATGGCATTGAAAACAGTCTTACCCAACTTTCCGATGCTGTAGAGCGCGGCTATTCCATTGTTATTTTTCCGGAAGGTACGCGCTCGGAAGATTGCAATATCGGACGTTTTCACAGGGGAGCATTCTATTTGGCGGAAAAATTGAATATGGATATTGTACCTGTATTTTTACACGGGGTAGGACATGTGTTGCCAAAAAATGATTTTCTATTGCGGAAAGGAAGAATTACGGTGCAGGTGCGCGAACGCATCACGCCGGATGACAGTCGCTTTTCCGCCGATTATTCCACACGAACAAAACAAGTTTGCCGGTATTATCGCGAAACGTTTGCCGAAATTTCCCAAAAGATAGAAACGATGGATTATTTCAAAAGTTTCGTATTGCATAATTATATGTATAAAGGCATAGAAATTTGGCAAGGAGCGAAAAAAGAATGTAGGGGCGTATTGAATACGCCCACATTGAATACGCCCACATTGAATACGCCCACATTAACGCCCGCATCGCCCTCCTCCAACAGCGTTACAATTGAAAACAATGGCTATGGCGTTTACTCTTTTCTGTATGCGCTTTCACACAAAGATATGGAGGTGATTGCTATTGAAGAAGATGAAGAAAAAGTAGCAATAGCGCGCTCCTGCGCCGGTTTGCCAAAAAACATAACGATATATCACGAATCGGAATGGAAAAAAGCGTAATCATCATAGGTAGTGGTTTGGGCGGATTAACCTGCGGTTATATTCTTGCGAAAAACGGTTTTTTCGTAACGATTTTGGAAAAAAATGCGCAGTTCGGCGGCTGTTTACAGACTTTTGTTCGTCGCGGCATAAAGTTCGAAACCGGCATGCATTACATTGGCAGTATTGAAGAAGGGCAATTATTGCATTATTTTTTCAACTATCTGTCGTTATTGCCCGATGTGAGACTACGTTCTCTCGATACGCAAGCTTACGATCTTATTGCTATCGGCGACAAGCGTTTCCCATTTGCCAACGGTACGGAAAATTTCACTGAACAACTGTTGCCATACTTTCCAAATGAGCGCAAAAGTTTACAAAAATATTGGCAAGTAATTCACGAAGCCACCCAAAGTTCGCCATTACACACTTTACGCACGACTGATGATCCGATTATTCTCAATCCAAATCATGTGAGACAGAGTTACGACGCTTTTCTCAATAGTATTACTCAAAACGAATTGTTGCGTCTTGTTTTAGCGGGAAATCTTCCGCTGTACGCCGGCGAGCGAGGCAAAACGCCTATGTATATTGCAGCATTCATCAATGATTTCTACAACCGTAGCGCCTACCGCATTGCGGGTGGAAGCGAAACCATCGCACAATCTTTGGTGCGGTCGATTTGTGCAATGGGAGGAAAGGTAATTCCGCAGGCAGAAGTCGTCAAAATGAATTGCAACGACAAGCAAATCGTTAGCGTTACGCTACGCAATGGCGAAGAACTGCAGGCTGATTATTATATCTCGAACACTCATCCTGCACGAATGGTGGAAATGCTTGAAACCAATCTGATACGCAAGTCGTTTCGCGACCGTATCACGAATTTGAATAATACAATTTCCAATTTTACGGTTTATATTCATTTTAAAAAGGATGCCGTACCGTATTTCAACAGCAATCTATATTATTACGATACGCCTGACGATGTATGGCGCGGAAAGCATTATGTGCGGGAAACCTACCCGAAAAGCTTTCTGTATATGCACCTTTGTTCTTCTGAAAAACAGCTGTTTGCGACTACTGCCGTCCTCATAAGTTATATGGATTTCGACGATGTGGCGCAATGGGCAGGCGCTAAAACCGGCCGCAGGGGAGAAGGTTATGAAAATTTCAAGCGGGAAAAAGCGGAAAAACTGTTGGCGTTATTGGAAACGCAAATTCCCGGCACACAACAAAATATTGAACATTTTTACACCTCTTCACCGCTCACATTTCTGGATTATACAGGGACGGAACGCGGTTCGATGTATGGCGTATTGCGCGATTGCAACGAATCGATACATTCATTAGTATCGCAACGAACGCGTATTCCTAATCTTTTTCAGACAGGACAAAACATCAATTCACATGGCATTTTGGGCGTTATTATCGGTTCGATTCTCACCTCGGGCGAACTGATTGGGGTTAATACAATCATACGGCAAATCAAAAATCAGGGATGAAATAAAACAATTTAAAATAAAATATATGATACACGATGTATTTATTTCTTTTAAAAACAACGATGAAAACGGTAGGCGAACAATAGACAGTGAGATAGCAAAAAAACTGTATGACTTTTTAACAGAGAAAGGGCTTCGCGTTTTTTTTAGTAATATCGAGCTTGAATTTACCGGTAAAGCCCAATATAGCAAAGTAATAAACGAAGCGCTGGATTCATCAAGATTTTTAATTGCTGTCGGAAGCAGCTATAAAAATCTCAATTCGGAGTGGGTGTATTATGAATGGGATAGTTTTTTAAATGATATTCGAAGCGGAATAAAACCCAACGCCGAAGTTTTTGTTTTGTATAGCGGGATAAAAGTGGGTGAGTTGCCGAGGGCATTACGACAACAGCAGGCTTTTGATGCCGACGAAAAGGATTCATTTGAAAAATTGTACCGGTTTATTAAAAATGCGTTGGGGGTAACTACCGTCTCAACCGCTGCGCCTGTACCTAAAGCGCCTGTTGCAAAAGAAGTAAAGCCAACAGCCAAACAACCCATTGCTCTAAAAAGCAAGCGATTGCTGACTATCGCGCTTTCGCTGGCGTTGATTGTCGGGTTGGTTTTTTGCGGCATTGCGCTTTGGGGTAAGAGAGCAGGGACGGATTCTGTGACAAATAGTAATTCAAGACTACTTACTTCCGACAAAGGTATTCAAAAACAAATGACCATGGAAACGACGAAATTCGGCAATGCAGAGCTTCGTTTAGCAGGATCAGGCAATGCAACTATTGATTGGGGAGATGGTTCGGATATCGAAACACATTCTATTCATTACTATCATGTGATGGGGTGGTCTTCCGATCAAATTTTTTCTCATTATTATACAGATACTATTTCCCGCACCATAACTATATCCGGTGAAGACATAACATATATGGTCAGTAACGATAATAAATTAACAAGTTTAGATGTGAGCAAATATATCACTCTTATTTCCTTGACTTGCAGTTCTAATAAATTAACGAATTTGGACGTAAGTAAAAATACGGCGTTGACGAGTTTTGCTTTCAGCTATAATTCATTGACGAGTCTGGACCTAAGCAAGAATACAGCGTTGACAGCTTTGGAGTGCAATGGTAATCCATTGAAAAATTTGGATTTAAGCAAAAATACCATGCTGAATTTTTTGTTTTGTAAAGGCAATCAATTGATAAGTTTAGACGTTAGCAAAAATACAAGGCTGAGAGACTTGGATTGTTCAAACAACCTATTGGCAAATTTGGACTTAAGCAAAAATATTGCGTTGGAATATTTGACTTGCAAAGGTAATCAATTTTCAGACACCGCACTTAATGCTTTGTTCGAAACATTGAATAGTTATTCGGATACAAAAAGCATATGGATAGGTGATAACCCCGGAACAGAGACTTGCAATCGAAGCATTGCAGAAAAAAAAGGATGGAAATTTATAAATTGATAATGCAAAAAGTAAAATTCCAAACGCCTAATAGCATATTGGTTGCAACCCGCGCGAGACAGTACGACGTGGACAAGTATGAATAAAAAATGTAAATTTTTTTCAATCTAAAAAAAATTTTGTATCTTCGCATTATTGTTTTAAATAGTAAATTCGTAATATAGTGAAATTTTGAAATTAGCATATTTGAATTGCCACTTCAGATAACGTATAATGTCTTATCTTCCCACCCTTGATGAGAAACATTTGTAAAATATGATAAAATGGACAGCAACCTAACAATCATGGGTTTAACCTCCACGTAGCGATAGCGAAGTTGCGATTAAACCTTTGTTTAACTGAGCCGGTCGATTCATTTGAGTTTGGGATAAGAGATAGGCAAACCATATATTTCCCCGCCGAAACAAATTGAAAGATTCTTTAAAAATTCTCTAATTTCTAATTCTTAATTCACAATTTTTGTTTAATTTTGCTAAAAAATATATTAATGGAAAAGGAGCAATCGATAATTATCATTGGCGGAGGTATTGGCGGTTTGTTTTGCGGTGCAATTTTAAGTAAAGAAGGCTATAAGGTAAAGATTTTTGAACGTCACTACAAAATTGGAGGCGGATTGCACCATTTCAAGCGTGAAGGAATTGAGTTTGAAACCGGTATGCACGTGATTGGCACATTTCAGCAGGGTGGCGCACTGAATAAAATCTGCTCATATTTGGGCATTATGGACAAACTTTCCATTTTGCCGACTGACGACAATTGCTATGAATGTTTTCAAATCGGTAGCGACCGGAAAATCTATTGCTATGCCAAAGGCGCCGAACGATTTATTGAAACATTAGCCGCTGAGTTTCCGGAAGAAAGGGAAAATATAAAGAATTATGTGCAAGCGATGTACGATATCATGAAAGAATCGAAAATGTTCAATTTGGAAATCAGCGACTATACCGTCCAGTATTTGCCGAAATTTATGATAAGTGTAGGTGATTTCATTGATTCTTTTACCGAAAACGAGCGATTGCGAGCTGTATTGGCGCTTTCTAATCCGCTGTACGGTGGCGATCAATATAAAACGCCTGCGTATATTCATGTTATAATCAGCACCTTATATATTGACGGAGCTGCACGTTTTGTCGGAGGTAGCCAGCAATTAGCCGACGCGCTGACCGACCTTATCCGTCAATCGGGAGGTGAAGTTTATGCTTCCAATGGCGTGGAACATATAGAAATAAAGGACAAAGAAATTGAATATATAACCACAGCCGACGGCGAAATACATCAGGCGGATTGGTATATTTCAGCCATTCACCCGTCTTCGCTGTTCAAATTGATGGATACTTCGAAAATACGGCGCTCGTATTGGCAGCGCATCGACAGCATCCCAAATTCTTATTCCGCATTTACATTATTCATTATTTTCAAACCCGAATCATTTCCATATCTGAACTATACAGGCTATTACATAGACGATTACAGCCAAGTGTGGAAACATGGAGAATATTCTCCCGACGAATTTCCCAAAGGAATGATGTACATTACGCCGCCCGTAACAATGAACGACAAGTACGCACAAAAAATGATTATCAACTGTATAATGAGTTTCGATGCCGTTAAAAAATGGGAAAACACCACTGTCGGCAATCGTGGCGAAGAATACATTGCATTTAAAAAACAGTGCGAAAAAAAAATCATTGACAAATTAGAAATAATATTTCCCAACATACGCGCCTGCATAAAAAATGTGTATAGTGCAACTCCACTGACTATTAGGGATTTTCTCAATCAGAAAGAAGGAGCGCTTTATGGTATCAAAAAAGATTGTAACAACATTACACTCTCGCACATTCCTGTTCGAACAAAATTGAAAAACTTGCTCTTAACGGGACAAAATATCAACTTACATGGAATAGTCGGCACACCGCTTACCGCCATATATACATGCGCAGAATTGCTTGGTTTGGAATATTTGTTGCATGAGATTAATAAGTGAGACGTTAAGCATCTTGTATTTAAAAATCTAACACCCTGTATATGAAAAAACCCCCAAATGGGGGTAAAACAGTGTATTTATTTTTTATACTTTTGTCCGTCAATAAAAAAAGTTTTATATAATTATCAAATAACATTCTAAATATGAAACTATTATTAATTTATCCGAAATGGAAAAAACTTCCAGGACAGACAACATTTAATCTGCCGCCGCATGGTCCGGTAGTATTTGCTGCCGCTTTACCGGATATTGTTGATGTATCTTTTGTTGACGAAAACGTAGAAAATATTGATTTTGAGGATGATTGCGACTTGGTTGCCATTTCAATGATGCTTTCCACACAGGTAAAACGAGGCTGGGAAATCGCCGACAAATTCCGGGAGAAAGGTAAAAAAGTAATTTTTGGCGGAATTTCCACGATGCTTCACGCCGAGGATACGGTTAATCATGCCGATTCCATATTTTTGGGAGAAGCCGAAGGCAGAATGGATGCCATTTTGGATGATTTTAAACGCGGCGAACTCAAAAAAGTATATAACTTCATGTTGCAAAACCCGCTGATCGAGAATGTCGGTTCTGCTCGCAGAGATTTGTATCATAGAGATTTATACAATCACAAAGGCGTGCAGATGGTCGATTTGTTTCATGCTTCACGCGGTTGCCGTTTCAGTTGTTATCCCTGTGCGGTTACCTATCTGGGCGGTCGCGCTTTTCGTCCACGCCCGATGGATAAAGTTGTTGAAGAATTGGCGACTATTGAAAACAATCGTCTTTTTATTGTCGATAACTCGCTGGCGCAAAATAAGGAATGGGAAAAGCAGGTTTTCAGGGAAATGATACCATTCAAAAAGAAATGGATAAGCCATACGATTGAAGACGACCCTGAGATTCTTGATTTAGCGGCTCAAGCAGGCGCATGGTACGTCTATCAGGCAGTTTACGACACGTCGACCCATATCAAAGAACGGGTAAAACGCTACCATGATTACAATATTGGCGTTGAAGGAACCATTCTTTTAGGACTTGATAATCAAACAGAAGATGACATTAAGCGTTTGATTGATTTTCTACTTGAAATTGATCTTGATTTGGCGGAGTTTACCGTTATGACGCCGTTTCCGCACACCAAAGGCTATGACGATTATTTGCGGGAGGGAAGAATTTTTGATTTCGACTGGAATCATTACAATGCAGGACAAGTGGTTTTTCATCCGAAGAATATGAGCGCCGATCGCTTGCAGGAACTTTACGAATATGCTTGGGATACGTTTTATAAGGACGAAAGTCAGGAGTCAAAAATGTTTCGCCTGTTCTGTAAAGTGGCTTTACGCGAAATGAATGAAGGAACCTATCGTCCACGCAATCGGGAATTGGTAAATAAAAGTTTTGGACAGGAAATAATCAGAAAAATATGAAAGTACCAAAAACATATTACAACGAAATTTTCAACTTCAGGGGTCAATGGGATATTCCTTCAAAATGCGGGTTGAAAATCATTGAAAAAGAGGGGAAAAAATATGTGATTGTTACGGAATTATATCAGGAAAATCCCGGAACATCAGTAACTTATGCCGGAAAATCTCTTATAGAACAAGTATGTGAAAAAAAAGGACTATCTTTATCAGAGATTGTGTATTTGGAATGTACGCCCAATACCAATTCGATATTGTCGTTTTACGATGAACAATATTTTGAAGTAACATTCAACGATACGCCGCAAGCGGTCTACCGAAAATTATCGAAAAAAGAAATTGAATTAATTTTAAACTAATTATACTGATTATTAAAAATAAATTATTATGAACAAAAAAATGTTATTTGCAGCATTGCTCGCAGTTACAGCTATGGGAGTTTCGGCGCAGAAACTTTCGGGCGATCTCTCTCCCTTAAAAGATCAAAAAGAAGTGAATGTAGTACTCGATTTTTCCGGAACTTTGGTAAATGGCGGCGCTGAAGACAAATATATTGCCGATGAAACCAAAGGAAAAACCGAAGAAGACACAAAACAATGGCTATCGGAATGGAAAGAAAAATTACCTTCCGATGCTTTTTCCAAGTTAACCGATGATTTCAATAATAAAGCAACCGGAAAATTATTTTCAACAGGTGCATACAAAAATGCGGAATACACCATTATTATCAAAGTAAAAGACATTACGACCGGTAGTTACAGCGGTCCTTTTTCAAAATCGTCAGGAGTAAAAACCGAAGTGAGTTTTGTTAAAACAGGCGAAACCACTCCATTTGCAACCGTAGAATATAAAAATTCCCGTAGCGGGGTATCAGGATTCGTTCCTTATTTTGTAACAAGAATTGTAATGTCGTTCGGATCGGTTGGCGACGATCTCTTCTCAACAATTTCTAAAGCATTGAAGTAGTAGAAAATAAATGAATAAAATCAAACTGTTTATTTGTTTTATCATCTTTCTCTGCCTATCCGTTTCTGCCCAAGAAACCTTCAGAATTTGGGACGGAACAGATATGACTCGCAAGCAGAAATGGAGTAAATTGAGCGTTTTTCTTCCCGAAAAACCCGATTCTTCCGGCATTTCCGTTATCATTTGCCCCGGAGGCAGTTATTTTTGGCTCGACATGGACAATGAAGGATTCTCAGTTGCAAAATACCTTAATCAACACGGAATTACAGCATTTGTACTGCACTACCGTACAGCGATGCGAGGCAACCATCACCCGGCAATGATACAGGACTTGGAACGCTCCATACAACTTGTAAAAGAGAATAGCAAAGAATATGGCGTCAATCCCGACAAAGTAGGCGTAATGGGGTTTTCGGCAGGCGGTCATTTAGCGGGTACGGCGGCGATTTATTCAACAGATTCGTTGAAACCTTATTTTGCGGCAATGATATATCCGGTCATATCAATGGAAGACAGCATTTGCCATAAACGATCGCGTAATAATTTATTAGGCAAAAAGTATCCGGATGAGTTAAAACAAAAGATGAGTTTGGAAAAAAATGTTCACAGCGATATGCCGCCCATTTTTTTATTGCATTGCACAGGAGATAAAAAAGTGAATTACCACAATAGCGTAGTTTTTGACAAAGCGCTGACGGAGAAAAATGTAAAACATGAATTTCTGTTGCTCGACGAGTACGGTCACGGCGGACACGGTTTCGGCATTCAGCCCATTGGCAAAGCAACAGGGTGGATTGATAAGTTTTTAAAATGGGTAAAAGAATTATAATCCTATGTATCCCGAAATAGAATTTCAATCAATCGAAGAAATCAAGCGCTTTCAAGAAGATAAATTGAAAATAGCGCTACAGTGTTTACAAAAGCATTCGCCTTTTTACAAGCGAATGCTTTTGCAAAATCATATTGATATTCAGCAAATTAAAAAATTAGAAGATTTGCGGCAAATTCCGTTTACCACCAAACAGGATTTACAACTG
>Ga0123354_10000684_pt1 | contig 36048 bp, 30 predicted proteins | sample TergutLab28metaG_2_FD_97872 | JGI IMG/M metagenome (GOLD analysis project Ga0123354, IMG submission 97872) | Labiotermes labralis P4 segment gut microbial communities from Petit-Saut dam, French Guiana - Lab288 P4 | ecosystem: Host-associated > Arthropoda: Insects > Digestive system > Gut ... | reverse complement strand
GTGGTTTCCGCACTGTTGTGCGGTTGTAACGGTTTTTGAGCCAAAAATAATAGTTTGCTAATTGGGTATATTGTGCGTTATAATTACGGCAACGTTACGGCAGGATGCAGTAAAGCATTGATTTATATAAACCCTCCCCCGCCGCAAGCGGGCGAGGGTTACGACCGGCGGATGGCGGCCTTCGGCCTTAGCCGCCCTACACCCCTATTCTCCGTCCTTTGCCTCCTGACGTTGGGATCCGCAAGCCCACCGCAATCCGTTTTCTGGTGTGCCTGTGTCGAAACGGGCGGCAGATTGCCGCCCCTGCGGTTCTTTTACCTGTGTCGCATGTCGTCGGCGCGTGCAATGGTGCGCGTGAGCAGCTGCGCGAGCATCTCAGGGACGCGCACGGGTTTCGGTATATAGTCACTGCCGCCGTACTCGAAGCTGTTGATAATATGTTCGTTGTTTCCCGGTTCGATCATGAAAAGGATGGGAATGTTGCCTCGGTCTGGCATCGACTTGATCCGGCGGCCCAGCTCAAAACCATTGATTTTGGGTGAAGTCGCGTCGAGTAAAATTATGTCGGGTACGGCAAACTCCAGGCACTTCAGGGCTGCAATATCGTTTTTTGCGGGTATGGCGATGTAACCTGCGGCAGAAATGCCCTCGCATAGCAGATCGAGTGTGTCGATTGAGTCATCCATCACAAGAACAACGGGAGGGATACTAAAAGGAGGAAATAATTCAACTCTGGATGTCCGAATGTTCATCATAGTGTCCAAATAAAATTACCATAACTTAATAAAAACAAAAGACGCGGTTAACTTATATGTTGAAAACCACGGATAGCGGAAATCACTTATAAATGAGTGGCTTGGCGTATGGACTAATTCTCAGTATTAAAACAGTAAATTGTGGAAAATACTGAAACTAATTGAAGCAAATTTGGCGAAACGCTAGTAAGGTTAATACAGATAATGTGAAGTGATTATTTTGCGGCCAGACCCGTGGTCAGGTTGGCAAGAATGGTTCTCGCCGTTAGTTTTCCCCTGTGTGCTTCGGTTGCCTTATACTTATTGCTTTTTGCGGGCATTGGCTCGTTCCAGGAGGCCGGAGAAGCATATGACAAAGAAAAGAGTCGCAGTGGTTGGGTACGGGAACATCGGCAAGTACGCGATTGAGGCTGTCGAGGCCAGCCCGGATTTTGAACTGGCCGGGGTCGTCCGCCGCGTTGTCGGCGCCGAAAAGCCGCGTGAACTCGCGGATGTAGTTGTGACAGACGACATTTCAGCGCTTGGCAGGGTCGATGCCGCTTTGCTATGCACCCCGACGAGAAGTGTGTCCGATTACGCTAAAAAATACCTGAAGCTCGGTATCAACACCGTCGATAGTTACGACATTCACACCTCGTTTCTGGAACTGCGCAGAGAACTCATGCCCATCGCGCAGGAAAATAACGCGGTTGCGATTATCTCTTCGGGATGGGATCCCGGCAGTGACTCCGTGGTCAGAACCCTGCTCGAAGCCTGTGCGCCCAAAGGGCTGACATACACGAATTTCGGCCCCGGCATGAGCATGGGGCATAGCGTTGCGGCCAACAGCGTCGCTGGCGTCGCCAACGCGCTCTCGATGACCATCCCGCTTGGCACGAGCATCCATCGGCGGGTTGTTTATGTGGAGCTTGCCCCCGGTGCAGATATCGAAGACGTCAGCAAATTAATCAAGAGCGACTCCTATTTCAGCCACGATGAGACGCACGTCATTGCTGTGGAGAAGATTGACGAAATCACCGACATGGGGCACGGCGTCAACCTCGTCAGAAAGGGCGTTTCGGGGAAGACTGACAACCAGTTGTTTGAGTTCAACATGAAAATCAACAACCCGGCCCTGACATCGCAAATCATGCTGGCCTGCGCCAGGGCTTCGTTCAGGCAAAAGCCCGGTGTCTACACGATGCCCGAGATTCCCCTGATCGATCTTCTGTACGGCGACAAGGAAAGCCTGTTGGCAAGGTTGGTTTGAGGGCGGCGGTATATAAATTGGGACGCACGGGGCGAACCCTGGCGGCTTGAGGTAAAAATATGATGTTGACGTTTTTTTTTGGGGGGGGAAGACGGATTACGTGTTTTGCAAGTCTTCCCGCTTGAGCACGAAGACGCCATCCACGCCGCCACGTGTCATCAGCCACGTAAAAGGCAATTCCGGGAAGGCGTTTTCGACCAGTTCACGGTTGTGCCCGACTTCAACCGCGAGGATGCCTTCGGGTTGGAGGTGGCGTGCGGCCTCAGAAATCAGGCAGCGCACGACGTTCAGCCCGTCCTCGCCTGCCGCCATCGCCAGAGCCGGTTCGTGTAGATATTCGGGCGGGAGCCGCTCCATTGATTCAGTGGTGACGTAGGGCGGGTTGCAAAGGATAAGATCGAACAAGCGGCCATCGAGGGAAGCGAAGAGGTCGCTTTGCAAGGGTTCGATGCGGTCATTTAGTCCGTACTCTGCGATGTTGCGTTGCGCGACGGCGAGTGCGTCTGCAGAAATGTCGGCGGCTACGATGTCGGCGTTTAAAAAAGCTTCCGCCATCAGGATCGCCAGGCAGCCTGAGCCGGTGCACATGTCAAGTGCGCTAGTGACGGTTTCCGGGTCTTCTATCCAGGGCGAAAAAGCGTTGTCGTCAAGCAATTCGGCAAACCAGGAACGCGGGATGATGACGCTCTCGTCAACGTGGAAGCGGTACTCGCCGAGCCAGGCTTCATGGACGAGGTAGGCAGTGGGGATGCGTTCGCAGACGCGGCGATCGATGTTCTCGAATAGCGCCACGCGCTCGTCGAATGGGATACAGGCGTCAAGGAACGGTTCAAGCCGGTTCAGCGGTAGCGCCAGGGATGCAAGGATGAGCCACACGGCTTCGTCGTAGGTGTTGTCGGTACCGTGACCGCAGAAAATACCGGCGCGGTTGAAACGCGACACCGCGTAACGCAGCCAGTCGCGAATGGTGATGAGTTCGGTGAGCAGTTCGTTGTCGCAGTTTTGTTCTGCGTGGAGGCTGCTGCCAGTGCACACGCATGAATGATTGCCGTTCATGTGATTTCCCGGTTCAGAAGTGTTGTTCCAGGATACGCCGGTAAATGCCGGGGCACCTCGAAAAACTCCCTTGTTTCATGGAGTCAGAAAAATTTCCCTTTGATTTCATTGGAAAAATTTTTGCTCTTCTCTTTTATCCAAACCCGATGTTTTTCGAGGTGCCCGCCGGTTAAGGGCGGGGAGACACAATTATCATCATGTGTGCCGGCGCAATGCGGTGTGCTCAACGCGTATCGAAGTTGAGTGTATGAAGATGTATGTTCGTCTGGGTTTGTTCCAGGCCGGAAATAGAAAAAATGTCGACGTTATTGTCAGAGGTTCCCTTCTGCTGAAATCGGTTTCCACTATTGTCGATGAGCCAGTGCAGGTTGGTGGGGGAGTCGGCGTTGAGCAGGGCTTCTTCGAGGGTGATTTTTCCTTCGTGGTAGAGACGGTAGAGGTCTTGCTCGAAGGTTTGTGAGCCAAGGGCGAGGCTTTGCTCCATCGCTTCCTTGATACCGGCAAACGAACCCGATTGGATCAGGTCGATGATATGGCGGGTGTTCAGCAGGATTTCCGCTGCCGGGATGCGTTGGCCATTGGGTTGGGTGACCAAGCGTTGCGAGATGATGGCGCGTAACGCGAAAGAAAGGTCGAGGAAAAGCATTTCCCGGTTTTCAAGTGGGAAAAAGTTCATGATCCGGTTCAGGGCGTGGTAGGCATTGTTAGCGTGCAGGGTGGAGAGGCAAAGGTGTCCGGTCTGCGAATAAGCAATGGCTGCTTCCATCGTTTCGCGATCGCGGATTTCCCCGATCAGGATGCAGTCTGGAGCTTGCCGCATCGCGTTGCGTAGTGCGTTGTGCCAGTTGTGGGTGTCGATGCCGACTTCGCGCTGGTTGACGATGGATTTGTTGTGGTGGAAGAGAAATTCGATGGGGTCTTCAATCGTAAGGATATGCCCGGCACTGTTGTGGATGCGGTGGTCGATCATTGACGCCAGCGTTGTTGATTTGCCGGAGCCAGTGGCTCCCACTACCAGGATCAGGCCACGTTTTTCCATCACCATTTCGTTGAGGATGGGGGGTAGCCCCAGGGTGCCGATGGACGGGATGTTGCCCTGGATGTAACGCACCACAATGGCGATTGAGTTGCGTTGCCAGAATGCGTTGATGCGAAAGTTGCCCAGATTATGCCGCCCAAAGGAAAGATTGATTTCGCGCTCATGCTCGAAACGCTTCGCCTGTTCGGACGTCATCATCTCAAAGAGCATATTTCGGATCATGCCCGGTTCCATGATCTGCTGGTTGATCGGGAGGGATTGCCCCTCGATCTTGATGTGAATCGGTGTGCCAGCCGTCACGAAAATGTCTGAGGCCTTTTTCTCGGCCATAAGCATGAACAGTTTTTCAAAGACCATGAAAGACTCCGGCTGCCCGGGCGTGGAAATCAGATGCGCAGCGAAGCGTTGATCGATGTCTTGGCCCGGGGATGAGTATCAACTTCTCGGACGATCGCTACGTAAAACAGACTGTATTTTCCGTCCGCAGGCGGCAGGGAACCCGGAACTACTACCGATCCGATGGGCGCACGCCCATAAAGAATTTGTCTTCCAGCCGCAACGATGCGGACGAATCAGAGAGGTTGGGCGTTGCCAAGTGCCGTGGTGTTGAAACCGGCATCGACATAAAGAATTTCACCGGTGATACCACTTGCCAGGTCGGAGCACATGAAGGCGGAAGCATTACCTACTTCATCAATGGTAACGTTGCGCCGTAACGGCGCGTTGTGCGCGTTAAATGCCAGGAGCTTATTGAAGCTGCCGATGCCGGATGCTGCCAGGGTTTTGATCGGCCCGGCGGAAATGGCGTTGACGCGGGTTCCTTCGGGGCCGAGGCAGGACGCGAGGTAGCGCACCGATGCTTCAAGGCTGGCCTTTGCCATCCCCATCAAATTGTAGTTGGGCATGGTACGCACTGCGCCCAGGTAAGTCATGGTGAGCAGGCAGCCGTTGCGGCCCTTCATCAGGGGGCGGGCGGCTTTGGCCAGCGCGGGGAAGGAATAGGCGCTGATTTCGAGTGCGGTACGGAACGCCTCATGCGAAAAACCATCGAGAAAATCGCCTTCGAGCGCCTCACCCGGCGCGTAGGCAATCGAATGGACGATGCCGTCAAGCCCGTCCCATTGCGTGCCAAGGGAGGAAAACAGCTCTTCGGTCTGGGCGTCATCCTGGACGTCGAGGGGGAAAAGCAATGAACTGCCGAATTCGGCAGCCATCTTTTTAATTCGGTCATGGAAACGATCATTCTGGTAAGTAAAAGCAAGCAATGCCCCTTCACGGCGCATGGATTTAGCGATACCATAAGCAATTGACCGATTGCTCAATAACCCGGTGATCAGAATACGTTTTCCAGCAAGAAACCCCATAGGTCAGTAACTCCTCAAGGCGTAGGTGGCGATTATAGCGAAAAAATGACTGTGCACTTACATGTAAATGTTTTTACATGGAATACGGGCCGGGCGTAATTCTCGCTGAGTGTGTAGGGGTTCTTCAATACGTATCATGCCAGAGGGAATCTCTGCCATTCATGGCAGGGCGATTCAAAACCTGCCAGAATTGCGCCCGTGCTGACAAGAGCTTTTCGTTATCTTTTTGCCGTTTTTCCATTTGCCCGTACATGGCGTGCCGTGTATGGGTGTTTGTGCTGTCTGGCCGCCTGCGGCCCCATACCCAATGACCCCTATTCCGCTGGGGAAGGCGGGCAGGACGTTCTGTATACCGCATTCATAGACAGGCCACGGCGCCTCGATCCGGCACAGTCGTTCGCCGAGGACGAGGCTACTTTTCTCTACCAGATCGTTGAGCCGCCCTTGCAATATCACTACCTGAAGCGGCCCTATACCCTGGAACCCGCTGTGGCGGCAGGTATGCCGACGGTGCGGTATTTCGCCGCCGACGGGAGGGGACTGCCCAAGGGTTCCGATCCGGCTGCGGTTCTGCGCAGCGAAATAGAAATCAGCATCCGCCCCGGTGTGCGTTACCAGCCCCATCCGGCCTTTGCCCGGGACGAACACGGCAAGCCGCGCTATTTCGCCCTTTCCAGATCCGACCTGTCCGGCATCCGGAGCCCGATGGATTTCGAGCATCTGGACAGCCGGGAACTGGTGGCAAACGATTTCATTTATGAGATCAAACGTCTGGCGCATCCCAGCGTGCAGTCGCCAATCTTTGAACTGATGGCCGAACATTTACCGGGACTGAAGACCCTGCATGCCGCGCTCAGTGAGGAGATGAAGAAAAACCCGGGCGCCTGGGTCGACCTCGACCAGTTCGTTCTCGACGGGGTTGATGAGATTGACCGTTATACGTACCGGATCACCTTTACCGGCTTGTATCCGCAATTTTTGTATTGGTTGTCCATGCCGTTTTTCGGGCCGATCCCGCCGGAAGTCGACCGTTTTTTTTCCCAGCCGGGCATGGCCGCGCGCAACCTGACCCTCGACCGCTGGCCGATGGGAACCGGGCCTTACATGCTGGTGGAGAACAACCCCAATGCCCGCATGATGCTGGAAAAGAACCCCAATTACCGCCACGACGCTTATCCTTGCGAGGGCATGCCGGATGATGCCGGGGAAGGGCTGCTGGCCGATTGCGGCAAGCCCCTGCCTTTTATCAACAAGGTCGTGTTTACGCGCGAGCGCGAGGCAACCCCCTACTGGAACAAGTTCCTGCAAGGCTATTATGATGCTGCCGGCATTTCTTCGGACAATTTCGACCGGGCGGTGAACATGGGTGACCGGGGCGAAGTGACGCTTTCCGACGACATGGCCGCACGCGGCATTCGCCTGATGACTTCCATCTCCTCGTCGACTTTCTACTTTGGCTTCAATATGCGCGATTCGTTGGTTGGGGGCGCCGGGGCGGATGCCGCCGGACGGGAGCGCGCACGGCTGTTGCGGCAGGCAATTTCGGTTGTGCTCGATTCGGAGGAATACATCTCGATTTTTCTCAACGGGCGCGGTATCCCGGCGATGCAGCCGATCCCGCCGGGAGTTTTCGGCGCGCATGAGGGGGAGGCCGGGATCAATCCCGTCGTGTTTGAGTGGCGCGACGGTAAAGCGCAGCGGCGCGGGATTAACGAGGCGAAAAGGCTACTGGCCGAGGCCGGTTGGCCGAATGGGCGCGATGCGCGCACAGGCGAGCCGCTGATCCTCTACTTCGATACCACTGAGACGGGAATGGGCGACAAGTCCCGGGTCGTCTGGCTGAGGAAGCAGTTCCGTGCCCTTGGGGTGCAATTCGTGGTACGGGCAACGGATTGGAACCGCTTCCAGGACAAAATCCTCCAGGGTAACGCCCAGGTCTTCCTCATGGGCTGGAACGCCGATTATCCCGACCCGGAAAACCTGCTGTTCCTGCTCTACGGGCCGCAGGGCAAGGCGTCTGGGCAGGGCAATAACTCGGCCAATTACATGAACGTCGAATACGACCGCCTGTTCGACCGCATGAGGGTGATGCCGGATGGCCCTGAGCGGCAGAAAATCATCGATCGGATGGTGGGTATCCTGCGCCATGATGCGCCCTGGGTGTTCTGGTTTCACCCGAAAACGTATTCACTCCAGCATGGGTGGCTGAAAAACCGCAAGCCGGGCGACATCGTGCGAAACGGGCTGAAGTATCAGAGGATCGACGTGGGCGCGCGGGAAGCCGCACGCGAACGCTGGAACCAGCCCGTGCGCTGGCCGCTGGCAGCGGCTGCCTTGTTGCTACTGGCGCTGGTCGCCCCCGCAGTGCTTTCCTGGCGCAAACGTGAGCGGGCCGCCGCGTGCGCGGGGCCTGATGGGGCGCCGGAACGTGGAGGACCCCCCTGATGCTGGCTTACATCGTGCGGCGGCTGCTTTACGCGGGGCCGATCCTTTTTGGGGTGAATCTTTTTACCTTTGTGCTCTTTTTCGGCGTCAATTCGCCCGACGACATCGCCCGGATGCAGCTTGGGGCGAAATACGCCAGCCCCGAAGCCATCCAGAGATGGAAGGTCGAGCGCGGTTACGACAAGCCGATGTTCTATAACCCGGCGCGCGAAGGGGCGGAAAAGCTGACCGATACCCTGTTCGTCGACAAATCGTTGCGCATGTTTTCCTTTGATTTCGGGCAGGCCAACGACGGGCACGACATCGCGCTGGAAATTCGCGGACGTATGAAGCCGTCGTTTGCCGTTGCCCTGCCGACGTTCGCGCTGGGCCTCACTGCTGCGATCTCGCTTGCCCTGCTGCTGGTGTTCTTCCGGGCCACCGTGCTTGATTTCTGGGGCGTGATGCTCTGCGTGACGATGATGTCCGTCTCAGGCATGTTCTACATCATCGGCGGGCAATGGCTGGTTTCAAAGGTATGGGCGCTTGCGCCGGTCTCAGGTTATGCGGACGGGTTGGACATGGCGCGCTTCCTGTGGCTGCCGGTGCTCATTGGCGTCGTGGGCGGGTTGGGTTCGGGTACGCGCTGGTACCGCACGATCTTTCTCGAAGAAATCTCGCGCGATTACGTGCGAACCGCGCGCGCCAAGGGGCTTTCGGAACTGGCGGCGCTGTTCCGGCATGTGCTCAAGAATGCAATGATCCCCATCCTTACCGGGGTGGTCGTCGTCATTCCGACGCTCTTCCTCGGAAGCCTGTTGATGGAATCCTTTTTTGCTATTCCGGGCTTGGGCAGCTACACCATCGAGGCCATCCGGAGCCAGGATTTTGGCGTAGTGCGCGCGATGGTATTCATCGGGTCGGTGCTCTACATCATCGGCCTGATCCTGACCGACCTTTCCTACACGCTGGTCGACCCGCGTGTGAGGCTGGGGTAGGGCGATGGGCATCAAACCCGTATTGCTTTTCACTGACCTGCTCGTTTTCACGCTCATCGCGTGCGCGGTGTTTTTCGCCATCCAGGCACGCAAACATGCGCCTTCGCGCGAAGCCTGGAAACGGGTGGGGCGGCAACCGGTGGCGATGGCATCCGCAGCCATCCTGTCGGTGTTCGCCCTCATCGGCTTCATGGACAGCCTGCACTATCGCCTGCAGTTGCCGCCGGAACAGGGCGGATCCGCCGAGGTACGGGAAATCCGGCCCGTGTATTCGTCCGAAGTCCTGAGCGCGCTTGACGCACTGCTCATGCCCTTGCGCGTACAGATGGAAAAAACCTACTCAACACCGTTTGCGCGCGAATCCTTCCAGCGTGAAACAGTAGAACGGCCCGATGGCGGGCAGGCGCGGATATATCCGCGCCTCGTTTACGGCGCGCGCCATTTGGACGAGGGAGAATCGGCCATGCCCGACATTGCCCGGCGTCTGGCCTGGACGCCGCTTCAGGCACTGGCTGTGACCGGGGTGTTGCTGTGCGTGCTTGCCGTAGGCGTGGTGCGGAGCCAGGGCGTTGGGCTGGCCGTCGCCATGCGTCGCATTCTTACCGGACATACGGAACTGGTTTGGCGCCCGGTACTTATCATGGGCTTTTTGGTGGCGCTGCTGCTTGCGGCAGGCGTGGCACTGGCCCCGCATTACCATGTGCTGGGTACGGACAAGGTCGGGCAGGATGTGCTTTACCTTTCCCTGAAGAGCATACGTACCGGGTTGGTGATCGGGACGCTGACCACGCTCATCATGCTGCCTTTCGCGGTGTCGCTTGGCATTGCGGCGGGTTATCTGGGCGGCTGGGTCGACGATGCCATCCAGTACCTGTATACCGTGCTCAACTCGATCCCCTGGGTACTGCTGGTTGCCGCCTCGGTGCTGATGATGCAGGTGATGATCGACACCCATCCCCAGTGGTTCGACACCGATGCCGAACGGGCGGACGCACGGCTGCTCGCGCTGTGCGCCATTCTCGGCATAACCAGTTGGACGGGGCTGTGCCGCCTGTTGCGCGGCGAAACCCTGAAACTGCGCGAACTCGATTACGTGCAGGCAGCGCGGGCCTTTGGCGCGTCGACCGTGCAGATCCTGCGGCGGCACATCCTGCCCAATGTCATGCATATCGTTCTGATTACCGTCGCGCTGGAGTTCTCCAGCCTGGTGTTGGCCGAAGCGGTGCTTTCCTACGTGGGGATTGGCGTCGATCCTTCCACGTTCAGTTTCGGCTCCATGATCAACGCGGCACGGGAGGAGCTGGCGCGCGAACCGGTGGTATGGTGGTCGCTCGCCTCGTCCTTCGGTTTCATGCTGACATTGGTGCTGGCTGCCAACCTGCTTGCCGATGCGGTACGGGATGCGTTCGATCCCCGGCGGCAGCTTCGTTAGGGACACGCTGAACAATTCCTGAGCGTTCTGGCATCGTAGGTGCGGGTTTCAAACCCGCCCAAAACATAGCCTGACACATGGTCTGCAAGCCGACGAACGGACATGGACGTGTTTGAAATCTGCACCTACGATGCCCGGATGGAATAAATCAGCGTTTCCTTAGGTTGCGCTCAAGCCTTTGCCGTCGCCTTGCCCCTACAGGCAGGCTTACTCGAATGAGAGCACCAGCCGTTTACCAAGCGCGGCGGCGGCGCGGTCAAGCGATTTCAGCGACGGCCAATGCCTTGGATCTTCAAGACGGCGCGCAGACGGCCAGGATGTTTCAAGGGCGCGGGCAAGATCGGACAGGCTTTTTTCACCGCGCGCGTTGCGTACCAGCAGCGCGGCCTGGGTTTTGGCATCCGGGGCAATGTAGCGTGCGCCAAGTACTTGCAGAGTCGGCACGGGGATTTCGCTTCCGTCCTCCAGTTTCAGGTCGAGCATGACGGAAAGCACCTCAACCGCATTGAACAGGGCTTCTTCCTCGGTTTGCCCTTCGGTAAAGGTGTCCGGGAAGTCAACGAACTGGACGAAAAAACCGCCTCCAGGCTGTTCTTCAATTGTCGCGGGATAGCGAATGTCCATGTCTATAGTCCTTATTTCAGCCTGATGCCGGTTTGCCGTTCAATAGCGGCCAGGGTTCCGGGGGTTAGGTCACGGCTACCATGTACGGGTATGGGAACGATCTTGCTGCCATCCGCGTTCGCCAGGATGTGATGGCTTCCGCTGATTCGCCGGAGTGTCCATCCGGCTGCTTTCAGTTTGGAGATGACTGCTTTCCCGTTCATCAAAAACAAACCACGGTTAGAAACCTCCCCCTTTAGGGGGATAATCTCGCTTGGGAGAGGCGTAACCTCTTTCAAGCGCTTTTGTCGCCCGGTCACGGGCGTGGATTGAAACATGTTTTTATTATATATCTTTTTTGATATATCGCCAGTCTGTCAGGTGCCTGAATAACATGGATTTTGCGCCTGCTCAAGCTCTGAATTCTCCGAATACTTCCTGCCACAATGCGCGCACAGGCTCGCGTAGGGCCTTGGCGTCGGGTTGAGGGATGAGGGAAGGTTGGTCGTTGAGGCGGCGCCGGTGCTGATATTGGCGCAGTTGGCGGTAGCTGTCGGCGCAAGCGGCGGCGAGGTCGGCGGGGATCAACCCAAGTTCCGCAGCAATGCCGAGAAGCGCGATGTTGCCAAGGTTGCCTGTCAGTTCCGCGTGTTCGTGGGCGTAGCCGAGTACCAGGTACTGAACCAGGAATTCGACGTCAACAAGGCCGCCGGAATCATGTTTAAGTTCGAAAAGCAGGCTCTTTCCCGCGTGCGCGGCGCTCATCTTGTCGCGCATGGCAATGACTTCGGTGCGCAGGGCTTGCCTGTCGCGCGGCAGGCGCAAGACGTCTTCGCGGATGCGTTCGAATTTTTCGCCCAACACCGGGTCGCCCGCGACGAAGCGGGCGCGAGTCAGGGCCTGGTGCTCCCAGACCCAGGCCGACTCGAACTGGTATTTCCGCAAGGTGTCGAACGAGCAGGCGACAAGGCCGGATTCTCCGTTTGGGCGTAGCCGCAGGTCGGTTTCAAACAGGATGCCCGCGGCGGTGTGGCTCGATAGCCACGACCTGACACGCTGCGCCAGACGGGCGTAAAGTTCGCCCGCATCAAAGTATTCGTCGTCGTAGATGAAGATGAGGTCGAGGTCGGAGGCATAGCCCAGTTCCTTGCCGCCGAGCTTGCCGTAGCCAATAACGGCAAATTGGGGATCAATGCGGTGGCGTGCTTTGATTTTGCGCCAGCACAGGGGAATGGTGAGGCTGACCATGATGTCGGCGAGCATGGAGAGGTGGTCGGCGAGTTTTTCGACCGTAAACGCTCCGGCAATGTCCTGGACGAGCAGGCGGAACACTTGGGTGTGATGCCGCTCGCGCATCAAATCCATCTGCTGCTCCATGTCCGGCTCGATAGCGTCCAGTTCAGCGGCAAATCCGCGTTTAAATTGCGGCCAGTCGGAGGCGGCTGTCAGATTATGCGCGCCGAGCAGGTCGTCGAGCAGGATCGGGTGGCGGCAAAGATATTGTGCGGCCCAGCGCGATGCGCCGATGAGGTCGACCAGGCGGCGCAGGGCTTGGGGGTATTGTTGCAGCAGGGCGAGGTAGGCACCGCGCCGGGAGATGCTGTCGAGCAGGTCGAGGCAGCGCGTCAGGGTGCCGTCGGGTTCAGGGGCGGTCACGGCAGCGGCGATCATGCGGGGGACAAGGGCATCGAACCGGCTGCGGATATTGTCCGGCAACTGGCTGTAGCGCGACCCTCCACGTAAGGTGGCCAACCGTGCAGCAACGGTTTGCGAATCACGGTAGCCAAGTCCGGTCAGCGCGATGGCCGTATCAAAGGTATCGGCGGCGTTTTGCCAGATGACGATTGGTTGTTGAGGTTCTTCGTGTTGCGTGTCCGGTTCGGCGAAGATGATCCCAAAGTGGCGGCTGACAGCGGCGCGGTGACGGTTGAGTTTTTCAAGAAACGCAGCAAAATCGGCAAACCCCATTGCCTCGGCAATCAGGGACAGGTCAGCCTCGTTTTCTGGCAGGTCGTGGGTCTGGGCGTCGTCGAGGTATTGCAGTCGGTGCTCAAGTCGGCGCAGGAAGATATAGGCAGTGCGGAGCTCTTCGAGCGCGTCGTGTTGGAGAATGCCGCGCTCGGCAAGGCGGTCGAGCACTTGGAGAGTAGGGCGGCATTGCAGGGCTTGGTCGCGGCCTCCCCGGATGAGTTGAAATACCTGGGCGATGAATTCGATCTCGCGGATGCCGCCGGGGCCGAGTTTGATGTTGTTGGCGCGGTCGCGCCGCGTGACTTCACGTTGAATCTGGGCATGAAGGTCGCGCATGGCGTTGATGGCGCCGAAGTCGAGGTATTTGCGGAAAACGAAGGGGCGTGAAATGGCTTGCAGTTCTTCCGTGCGCTTGCCATTGATAACTCGGGCCTTGATCCAGGCATAGCGTTCCCACTCCCGGCCCTGGGTGATGAAGTAGTTTTCCAGCATGTCGAAGTTCACCACCAGCAGGCCGGAGTCGCCGTTGGGGCGTAGCCGCATGTCGACGCGGAACGCCTGTCCGTGTTCGGTGATTTCGGCCAGCGCGGCGATGATCTGTTTGCCGAGGCGTTCGAAGAATTCGAAGTTGTCGATGACTTTTGATCCCGTGGTGTTGCCGTTCTCAGGGTATAGGAAGATGAGGTCGATGTCGGAGCTGACATTGAGTTCCCGGCCCCCAAGTTTGCCCATGCCGATGATGAGCAGTTCCTGTTCTTCGCCGGAAGGCGAGCGTGGCGTGCCATACCGCGCAAGGAGCGAGGAGCGCAACACGTCGTGGGCGTGGCAGACGGCGGTTTCGGCCAGCACGGTCATGGTTTCGGTGACTTCGGCCAGATCGGCCATGCCTTCGATATCGCGCACGATCAGGTGGCACAGTACCCAGGTACGCAACTGGCGCAGCGCTGGGCGCAGTTGGGTTTCATCGTTGCTGTGGCGGGCAATGAAGGTACGCATGGCATCATTGTCGAGCACTTGATTGATCCCGTCGGCCAGACAGTCGGCCAGCCAGGGACGGCTGTCGAGCATGCGTTGCAGGAAGCGTGATTGAAGTGTTGCTTTGCGGATGATTTTCAGCGGCTGAATATCGGGCAGCATCGAAAGTCCTTACAAAAAGTCCTTCCATTATGGTTAAAATGTCTATTTTAGTAGTGTAAGCGTGCGGCTCGGTGTTTTGTCCGGGGCACGGGTAATTGTCCGTTGATCAAAAACAAACTCAGGTTTGAAACCTCCCCCTTTAGGGGGACAATCTCGCTTGGGAGAGGCGTAACCTCTTTCAAGCGCCTTTGTCGCCCGGTCACGGGCGTGGATTGAAACATAGCCATGTGTCCATGCAACCGTTTATTTGTGGTATTGCGTACCCGGGAGTGCTGTTGATACTGAACGTTGAAATATGAACACCAAGGACAATGAATTTTCATTTCCTGGCGGGATGCCTGTCCAGGAACGTGCCGTTCGGCGTTCCATGTCGATGCGTTCTGTCTGGCAGAGCGCTGTCTTAAGGCGTCTGGCGCGAATCCTGAGATGGGTGTTCTCAGGCGGTTGCATCGTGTGCGGTATTTTGTACGTCGTGATGTACGCTTGGTTGTTTCCCTGGTTTGGCGAGAACCGGGAGTGGGTTGCCGCAAAACTCTCCGGTGCTGTCGGTGCGCCGGTGAGTATCGAGCACCTTGAGGCGGATTGGGCGGGGCTGCGCCCCCGTTTGCGTCTGCGCGGGTTGATGATTCGTTCGGGGGAGCATGAATCGTTACGGCTGGAACGGGTCGAAGCGAAGCTGTCGTGGATGTCTTTGCCACGGTGGATGCCCTATTTTCATGCGTTGGAAATAGTTGGGCCGGAAATCGAATTGCAGCGTGACAAGGATGGTGTTTTCATCGTAGCGGGCATTCGTATGGAACCGGATGCGCAGAAGCGCGGCAACCCCATCTCCTGGTTGCTCGAACAGTCCCGGATTGTGATTAGAGATGCTACTTTGGTTTGGAGCGATGGCATGCGTGATGCTCCGCCGTTGCGCCTGACTGAAGTGCAGTTTACTTTCGTGCGCGGCTTTCTCAGCCATCGTTTGGAACTCCAGGCGCGGCCTCCAGAAGAACTGGCAGCAAAATTTGAACTGCACGGCGATGTGCGCCATTACGACCCCACCGCATTGGACAAAATCGCCGGGCGCCTTTCCATCGGACTCGAAAACGCCGATCTCGGCGGTTGGTCGGCGTGGGTGGACTATCCGGTTCCCTGCAAAGGGCGTGGTGGCGCCCGTCTGTGGCTCGATAGCGATGGCGAGGGGACGGCCAGCCTGAGCGCGGATTTGGCGCTGGAAGCCGTAGAAACGACGCTGGGTTCCGGTTTGGCTCCATTGCAGTTCGACCGGCTCAGCGGGCGGGTGCTGGTGCGCTATGCGCCGGGAGGCATGGAACTCGGCGCGCGCGGCCTGTGGCTGGAATCCAGGGAGGTCAGCCTGCGTGACCCCGTCGATTTCAAACTCGAATTACGCAATGCCGCAGACGGCACGGTGAATGGCGGCGCGTTTTCGGCTTCATCGGTCGATCTGACGGCTTTCACCCAATTGGCTGAGAGGTTGCCGTTCGGCAAGCATGAAGACGTGCGCACAGTGCTGAACGAGTTTAATCCCAAGGGGCGCTTGGGGATGTTCTCGGCCGAATGGGAAGGTGATGTCGGTGCTTTACAGGACTGGAAGGTCAGTACGGAGTTTGAAGACATCAGCCTGACAGCGCGCGGCCTCATTCCGGGTATGGGCAACATGTCGGGACGGATCAAGGGTAACCGCCAGGAGGGGGAGTTCTTGTTCTTCAGCCGGGGCGGTTATGTCGATCTGCCCAGGGTGTTCGAGCAGATGCGTATCTCTGTTGCCAGCCTCGAAGCTTCTGGTGGTTGGAACCACAAGGGCGGGCAGCCGGTCGTGACGCTCAATGCCATTGAGGTTGTCAATGATGACACGGCGGCTCGGGCAAGCGGCAGCTATTGGCCGGTAGAAGGTGGTGGCCCCGGCGAAATAGACATTGCGGGTGAATTGACTCGCGCCCAGGGTGCGGCGGTGTGGCGCTACATCCCTATCATCGCCGGCGAGCAGGTGCGCGACTGGCTCAAGGGTGCGCTTACGCGCGCCAACGTGACCGGCGCAAAAGTGAAACTCAAGGGGCCGTTGGAGCATTTTCCGTTCCGGGATGGGAAAGGAGAATTCTCGGTGATAGTTCGGGCCAATGATGGCCATCTTGATTATGCTGAAAATTGGCCGGCGCTCAATCGTCTCGATGCGGAATTGCGCTTTACGGGGCCGAGCCTTCTCATCGAGTCGCGTGGCGGAGATATTTTCGGCGTTCGGGTGGAGCCTGTGCAGGTCAAAATTCCTGATCTTAGTGAAGGGGTCATGACCATAGAAGGAACGGCGAATGGGCCGAGTGCGGATTTTCTGCGCTTCATCGCAGAGAGTCCGCTGTCCACGCGGTTGCATGGTTTAACGGATCCTTTGCAGCCTGAGGGTAGCGGGCAACTCACTCTCAAACTGGTGATGCCGTTGCACGATGTTTCTGGAACCGAAGTCAGTGGGGCATATCGTTTTGCTGCTAATCACGTTCGCCTGGGTGAGGTCGTCTCCGGGCCTGTGCTGGAAGATGCTGAGGGTAGCCTGAGTTTTACCGAGGAGGCGCTGAAGGAACTTTCCATTCATGGCCGTCTGCTTGGCGGGGAGTGTACGATCAAGGGCAAAACGGAGGCGGGTGGACTCGAACTGAGGGTGCTCGGACAAGTGGAGGCGGCAGTGGCATACCAGGTGTTCGGTTGGCCGTTACTAGGGAGGGTCAGTGGAAACACGTCCTGGAGCGCTGATCTGGCTTTTGGTCAGGATAGCGGCAGGATCGTCGTGCGCTCTGGACTTAAGGGGCTACGTTCGCACTTGCCCGAACCTTTTGCCAAGGAAGCCGACGAAGTCTGGCCGCTGGAGGTTGTGCTGGTTTCTCAAAAAGCGGACAAGTCCTGGTGGATTACGGCAAAGCAGGGCGACAGGCTCGAAGCCCGGCTTGAACGTGATGCCTCCGGAGCTGTGCGTGGCGGGGTGGGGCTGCACAGGCCGATGCCGACGCCTTCCGGTAACGAAGTGCAGATTGCTGCCTCGCTTGACATGTTGGATATCGACGCCTGGCAATGGTCCCTGAATGCAGGTAATGACAAAAGCCAGGACGAGGGCAGCAGCCCGAACGCAGAGGCAGTACTGCAACTGACGAGCCTCATGCTCAATGCCCAACAAGTGCGCGTTTTCGGATATACCTTTAATGCGTTGGAACTGCGCGCAGCAAATAATGCCGAAAGCTGGACGGCGCATCTGAACAGCACCGAAGCGCAGGGCGTCATCTCCTGGAAGCGAGGGGGAGACGGCGTACTGTCTGCACGCCTGAGCCGATTGGCCCTATCGGGGGATGAGCCTGGGGTTAGAGGCGAGGGTCTGGACAAGGGCGATTCTTCCGACTCCCCGGCTCCCCGTGGTTTGCCGGGACTCGATGTACGCGCGGAGGAGTTTGCTGTCGGCGGGCGCGAGCTTGGGCAACTCGAAGTGCGGGCCACAAACCAGGAAGGTACCTGGCGGCTCGATAACTTTTCCATCCGTCATCCGGATGCGTACTTTTCCGGCAATGGCTTCTGGCAACCCGATGCGCGGCACAGTACCCTCGATTTCACCCTGGAATCTGCCAATGTTGGCCGTTTGGCCACGGCATTGGGGTACGACCGTATTGTGCATGACGGGCAGGCGAAACTCATTGGGAAGCTCGACTGGAAAGGGCCGCCGACCCGGATCGACTATCCGACGCTCTCCGGCCAGATTGAGCTCAACGCCAAGAATGGTCGTTTTGAGCGTATCGAACCTGGGGTCGGGCGGTTGCTTGGCGTTCTCAGCCTTCAGGCATTGCCGCGCCGGGTGACGCTCGATTTCCGCGACGTGTTTTCCGATGGGTTCGTTTTCGACCGCATCGAAGGCAAGACCACGGTTTCCAAGGGCGTGATGCAAAGCGACAACATCGAGATCGTTGGCCCGGCGGCGCGGGTGCTGATGCGGGGACAGACCGACATTGCTGCCGAGACCCAGGATTTGAAAGTAACGGTGCGCCCGACTTTGTCCGATACGGTTGCGGTTGCTGTTGGCGCGGCTGTTGTTAATCCGATAGCGGGTGCGGTAACTTACTTGGTGCAGAAAACGCTTGGCGACCCGATCAACAAATTGTTTTCCTACGATTACAAGATCACGGGCAGTTGGGTTGATCCGGTGGTTGAAAAAGTCGGCAGTCCATCACCGGAGCGCACCCCTGCGGCCTTGCCCGAAGGGTGAGGGATTGTGTCCCGGTTTTGGAGAACCTGTTAGAATTCGTCCCCTTTTGCTTTTCGAAGTTACAGGAGAGTTTTTTTTATGGCTATCGAACGCACCCTTTCCATCATTAAACCCGATGCTGTCGCAAAAAATGTCATTGGCAAAATTTTTCAGCGTTTTGAAGATGCCGGGCTCAAGATTGTCGCTGCCCGCATGACCCACCTGTCCGAACGGGAAGCGGGTGAGTTTTATGCCGTGCACCGTGAGCGCCCGTTTTTTAAGGATTTGGTCAAATTCATGATTTCTGGCCCGGTCATGGTGCAGATTCTTGAAGGCGAAGGCGCAATTGCCAGGAATCGTGAATTAATGGGTGCGACTGATCCGAAAAAAGCCGACCCTGGAACTATTCGCGCTGATTTTGCTGAATCTATCGATGCCAATGCCGTACACGGTTCCGATGCTCCGGAAACGGCGGCAGTGGAAATGGCGTTTTTCTTCCCCGGTGCCGCCATTCATTCTCGATGATATGCCTGTTCGGAGCGAGGCCGGCTCCGTTTTCCTGCTGTGTTCAACCTGCTTGATTACGATCTCGATACACTCCTTGCCTGGTTCTCTGAATTAGGCGAGAAACCTTTTCGTGCCCGTCAGGTGATGCGCTGGATGCATCGCGAGGGCTGTGATGATTTTGATGCAATGACCGATGTTGCCAAGGCATTGCGGGCGAAGCTCAGGGAACAGGCCGAGATTCGCCCCCCCGCATTGTTACGGGATTCTCTGTCCAGTGACGGCACGCGCAAATGGTTGTTCGATATCGGAGATGCCAACGCCGTGGAAACGGTTTTCATCCCCGAAGCAGGGCGCGGGACTCTGTGTGTGTCGTCGCAGGCGGGCTGTGCGCTCGATTGCGCTTTTTGCGCAACCGGCAGGCAGGGGTTCAACCGGAACTTGAGCACTGGCGAGATCATCGGCCAGCTTTGGTTGGCGAACAAATTGCTCGGTGCAGCAGTTGCCGGCGACGACGGAGAGGGACGGGACAATGGGCGCGTCATCAGCAACGTCGTATTGATGGGCATGGGTGAACCGTTGACCAATTTCGAGAACGTCGTTGCCGCCTTGCGGGTGATGCTCGACGATCATGCTTACGGGCTTTCAAGGCGGCGGGTGACGGTATCGACCGTGGGCATCGTGCCCGCGATCGACCGTTTGCGCGAAGAATGCCCGGTGGCGCTGGCAGTGTCGCTGCATGCGTCCGACGATGCATTGCGTGACCGCCTGATGCCGATTAACCGCAAATATCCGCTACGTGATCTGATGGCGGCCTGCCGCCGGTATCTCGAACGCGCACCTCGCGATTTCGTGACGTTTGAATACGTGATGCTTGACGGTGTAAACGATAGCGATGCCCACGCGCGCGCGCTGATTGCGCTGACGCGCGATGTACCGTGTAAATTCAATCTGATTCCGTTCAATCCTTTCCCATTTTCCGGGTTTGCGCGTCCGCCCGCCAGACGTGTCCGGGATTTTGCGGGGATTCTGCGCGATTTCGGTATCATTGCGACGACACGCAAGACACGCGGGGATGATGTAGCCGCAGCCTGCGGACAACTTGCCGGGAAGGTGCGGGACAAGGCCCGGCGTGTTGGACTGTGTCCGTTACAGACGATGGAGGAGGTCTTTTCATGACACGTTCAACATTATTTTCCCTCTGTTGGATCGTTTCAGTTTTTTTCCTGGGCGCTTGTGTCACGACGTCGAACGACACCGCTTTATCGCTCGATGCCGCGCCCGGTTTCAGCGGACCTTATCCTCGCCCCTTGTCCGATGTGCGGCCTGCGAGCGAAGAGGAAATGAAGGCGCACAGGCATACCGAACTCGGGCAGGAATACTTCGCCTTCGGGCGAACAGACGTTGCCTTGGATGCAGGTAAGGCTGCCCTGAAAATAAAACCCAACTATCCTCCGGCCAATCACCTGATGGGTTTGATCTACATGGAACTCAAGCAGACAGCCGTGGCTGACGATTTTTTCCGTCGGGCTCTCAGATCTGCGCCCGGAGACCCGGAATTCAACAATAGTTATGGCTGGTTCCTGTGTACCCAGAAGCGCGTTCCCGAAGCGATGTCCCGGTTTGCAACCTCGTCGGCCAATCCGTACTACCTTCATAAAACACGGCCTTATACCAATGCCGGGTTGTGCCTGCTGGAAAACAACGAGACCGAACGGGCTGAAATTCAATTTTCCAAAGCGCTGGAAGCCGATTCTTCTAACAGCGAGGCATTGTATCGGTTGGCAGAAGTCGGTTATCGTCGCGAAAATTATCGGAGAGCGCACGATCTTCTCATTCAATACCATCGGCGTTTCGATCCAAGTGCGCGTTCGGTGTGGCTTGGTTTGCGTGCGGCGCGCAAACTTGGCGAACATCATTCCGAAGCGAGCTATGCGGAGCAGTTGCGTGGGCGCTTTGCCGGTTCCAGTGAAAACGTACTGATGATGCAAGGAAAGTACGAGTGAATACCATACAATCTCAATCTGATCCTGTAGTGGACGAAGTAAACAGAAACAGCCTTGAGGCCGAAGCCACGTTTTTGCCTGATCCTGCTATGCCACCTGCACCTGCGCCTGGGGAAGTCCTTAAGAAGGCGCGCGAGGCGCGTGGGGAGTCTCTGGACGATGTTGCCCGGACTCTCAAATTGTCTGCGTATCAGCTCGAAGCCCTTGAAGAGGGAAGATTCGATGTCTTGCCGGGGCCAACTTTTGTGCGCGGGTTTTTGCGGAATTACGCGCGCTACCTGAATATTTCTCCCGAACCATTGCTCGAAGGCATCAGTGTCCGGACCCCTACTGCCGCTGATCTGGCTTCGATGATCAAACTGGATGGCAACGTACAGCCGAAGGCCAGCCCGCGGTCCCGTAACAAGGTGATTCCGGTGGTGCTGATCGTACTGGTGGCGCTGGCGCTGGTGTTGTTGGTCGGGAACAGTGTCTACAAGCGCTGGTTTCAGTTTCGGCTCAATTCGCAGGCAGCGGCTCCAGTTCATGAAAAGACTATCCAGCCTGAGCCGCAAAAGACGGCTGTCCAATTCAAACCGCAGGTCATCAAGCTTGAGCAGCCTGTACCCGTCAACATCGCGCCGGAGTCAGCGAGAGACCCTCTGCAAGTGGACGATGAGGGTGTCGCGTCAGCTTCGGATCAGGCGCCTGCTGTTCCGCAGGAGGCGACGCTACGGTTATTGTTCAACGCCAGTACCCTGGCGCAGGTGCGTGACAGTAGCGGAAGACTCATTTTCACCCGTACCGGTAGCAAAGGCAGTTCCAACAGCGTCAAAGGCAAACCGCCTTTTTCGGTCATGGTCAGGCAAGCGAATAATGTGGAACTGGAATTCAATGGCCAGGCAGTCGATCTGAAGGGGCATACCAGCAGAGATGGGATCGCCCGTCTGATTCTGCAATGACAATGTTTTCTCCCGTCAGTGCGGCCCCACTTGCGCGCCGTCGTACTCGTCTCGTGCGGGCCGGCCGCGTGGAGATTGGTTCGGATGCACCAGTCGTGGTGCAATCGATGACCAATACCGATACCTCCGACATTGACGCGACCGTGGCGCAGGTAACGGAACTGGCTCATGCAGGTTCTGAACTGATCCGAATCACGGTCAACAACGAGGCATCGGCCAGGGCCATACCGCGTATCCGGGAACGTCTCGCCGTGCAGGGTATCGACGTGCCGCTGGTGGGAGATTTTCATTACAACGGGCATGCCCTGCTCGCCAAAGTTCCGGAATGTGCCGAGGCGCTGGACAAGTTTCGCATCAATCCGGGCAATGTCGGCTTGGGAGCGCGGCGCGACAGCCAGTTTGCCGAACTTATCGAACTGGCCTGTAAACATGGAAAACCGATACGCATCGGGGTGAATTGGGGCAGTCTCGACCAGACGGTATTGGCCAGGGTCATGGATGAAAATGCCGCACGCGCCATACCGCTGCCCGCCGATACAGTGATGCGCGAGGCGCTGGTGGCTTCGGCACTGGAATCGGCAACCCAGGCTGAGCGCCTGGGGCTGGATGGGGATCGCATTATTCTTTCGGCCAAGGTGTCGAACGTGCAGGATTTGATTGCGGTTTATCGCGAGCTTGCCCGGCATTGCGAATATCCGTTACACCTGGGACTGACCGAAGCCGGCATGGGCAGCAAGGGCATCGTCGCCTCGACTGCGGCGATGGCGGTGCTGCTCCAGGAAGGCATAGGCGATACTATCCGCGTTTCCCTGACCCCTGAACCGGGTGGCAGTCGCGCACAGGAAGTCGTGGTGGCGCAGGAAATCCTGCAAACGATGGGTTTGCGCGCGTTCGTGCCGATGGTGACGGCCTGTCCCGGTTGTGGCCGCACCACCAGCACGTTTTTTCAGGAACTGACTGCCCACGTCCAACGCCATGTGCGCAACAAAATGCCGCAATGGCGTACTATGCACGATGGCGTGGAGAACATGACCCTGGCGGTGATGGGTTGCGTGGTCAATGGCCCCGGAGAGAGTCGGCATGCCAATGTCGGTATATCATTACCCGGTTTGGGCGAAGCGCCCGTCGCGCCGGTATTTGTAGATGGGCAAAAAACAATCACCCTGCGCGGCGATAATATTGCTACCGAATTCGCTGCCCTTGTTGACGATTATGTGTTGAACCATTATCCCCGTAAACCTTAATAACAGCAGAATACGAGATGATCCAAACCTTGCAGGCCGTGCGCGGAATGAACGATATTCTTCCCGACGAAGCCGAAATCTGGGAAAACTTTGAAGAAGTCATTCGCGATTGGCTGAAAGGCTATGGCTATCGCCCGATCCGTATGCCCATCGTGGAGCCGGAACCGCTTTTTCGTCGCGCGATCGGTGAAGTGACCGACATTGTAGAAAAAGAAATGTACGCGTTCGAAGATGCATTGAATGGCGAGAGGCTGGCTCTACGCCCAGAAGGTACGGCAGGCTGCGTGCGTGCAGTGATCGAGCACAATCTCGTAGCTTCCGGCGGGCAGCAACGGCTCTACTACCAGGGGCCGATGTTTCGTCACGAGCGCCCGCAAAGAGGGCGTTACCGGCAGTTTCACCAGATTGGCGTGGAGGCGCTCGGCTTTGCCGGGCCGGACATTGATGCCGAACTCATCATTATGTGTGCCCGTCTGTGGGGACAACTCGGACTTACCGGCATAAGCCTCGAACTTAATTCACTGGGTTCGGCGAAAGAGCGCGCTGACCATCGTGCGGCGCTCATCGCTTACTTCGAATCAAACCGGGACAGGCTGGACGAAGACGCGCAGCGCCGCCTGCATGCCAACCCGTTGCGCATTCTCGATTCCAAGAACCCGTCCATGCAGGAGATTGTTGAGGCTGCGCCAAAACTGACCAGTTATCTTGGCGAGGAATCACGTGCGCATTTTGAGGCGGTGCAGACTTTGTTGTCCGAGGCCGGGATTGCCTTCCGGGTCAATCACCGTCTCGTGCGCGGTCTCGATTATTACAACCGTACCGTGTTCGAGTGGGTGAGTGAGCGACTCGGCGCGCAAGGCACGGTGTGCGCCGGAGGCCGTTACGACGGACTGGTAGAGCAACTGGGCGGCAAACCGATGCCGGCAGCGGGTTTCGCTATGGGAGTGGAGCGGCTGCTCGCACTCTGGCAAGAGAGCGGCGAGCTTGAATATGTGTTTGAGCGGCCAATTCCCGAGGTCTATGTGGTACATCAGGGCGATAACGCGCAATGTATGGCCTTTCGTGCGGCTGAAGCCTTGCGTGACGTCGGATTCGATGTGCTGCTGCATTGCGGCGGCGGAAGCTTCAAATCGCAGATGAAAAGGGCCGATGCCTCCGGCGCGTTGCTGGCACTGGTCATTGGCGAAGACGAGGCTGCGGCGGACGAAGTCGGAATCAAGCCGCTACGTGATGGTGGCGAGCAGTATCGGGTTTCGTTCCCGGCGTTGCCGGAGGCAGTGGCGGGCGCAATTTACGGAACCGAAATACAACAAGACTACAAACCCCGTAAAGGGAACGGACAAGGAGTTGAAGATGGCAGCGTATGACCTCGAAGAGCAGGAGCAGATTGCCGAACTCAAAGCATGGTGGACGCAGTACGGTAACCTGACTGTATCGATACTCCTGGTGTTGGCGCTGGGTTTTGCTGGCTGGCAGGGGTGGGGCAGATACAGGAGCACCGGCGCTGCTGAAGCGAGCGCGCTGTACTCCGACCTGCAACGGGCTGCAGCAAGCGACGATGCGGTACAGGTTCGAAAAATTGCCGGCGATTTGATCAGCAAGCATGGCGACACAGTTCAGGCTCAAATGGGCGCGCTGTTGTCTGCGAGCATCCAATTCCGGAAAAACGACCCCGACAATGCACGCCCCCATCTTGAATGGGCGGCGGATAAAGGCAAGGATACTGTCATGCGCAATCTCGCGCGCCTGAGACTGGCGGCAGTGTTGTTGCAACAGGGCGCAGTTGACGAGGCGCTTGCCCGTCTGCAGCCTGTTCCGGAAGGTTCCTTGCGCGCCCGCTTTGAAGATTTACGCGGCGATGCGTTTGCTACCCAAGGCAAGGATGCCGAGGCACGTACCGCCTGGAAGGCTGCTTTTGAGGCGATCGATAGCGCGTCAAACGATTTCGGTATGCGTAACGCGATTCGCATCAAACTTGAATCGCTGAAAGGCTAAATGATGAAACGTATCCTGACGCAAGGTTTTTTCCCGACCATCATCCTGGCATTGTTGTTCGGATGTTCTTCAACGCCTGGTCCGGCCGAACTGGTCAAATTTCAGTCGTCCGTCGGATTGCGCAAACTCTGGAGCGTTTCGGTTGGCAGTGCAAAAAACTACGTATTCCATCCCGTAGTGGTGGATGAAAGCGTTTATGCCGCAGGGGCCAGGGGCGATGTCACCCGTATCGATGGGAATAAGAAAAAATGGACCATCGATACAAAGGTTAAACTCTCCGCCGGCGTCGGCAGCGATGGCAAAATAGTCGTAGTGGTCGGTGAAAAAGGCGAGACGATAGCCCTTGATGCCGAAACCGGAAGGGAACACTGGCGCGTGAACATTCACGCGGAAGTTCTGGCTCCTCCTGCTGTTGGCGGCGGAGTCGTGGTACTGCGGACTTCCGACCATCGGTTGTTCGGCCTCGAAACCAGTAATGGGCAGCAACGCTGGCTTTACCAGCGCAACATGCCGCCGTTGGCCCTGCGTAGCCATTCCGGTGCGATCATCGTGGACGATCAGGTCGCACTTGTCGGTTTTCCCGGCGGCAAACTGGTTGCGGTGAGCCTGGAGCATGGCGGCAATCTCTGGGAGCTCAGCGTATCCAGGCCACGTGGCGCAAATGAACTCGAACGGGTGTCCGATGTGGCCGGTGTTCCGGTGCTTGGTCGTAGTGAAGTCTGCGCGGTAACTTACCAGGGTCGGGCGGCCTGCTTCGACACCACCAATGGCAACACCCTATGGACGCGCGATTTCTCGTCCTATGCCGGCATGGATCGGGATACCCGTTTCGCGGTGCTCGTCGACGAGCGCGATTCCGTCCAGGCGCTCGATGTCTATAGCGGCATTACGGTATGGCGGCAGGACGCGATGCCCCGGCGCAGGTTGACCCGTCCCCGGATCATTGGCGATCACGTGGTGCTTGGCGACGGTGATGGTTATGTACACCTGCTTGGGCGTGAGGATGGCGTTTTTGCTGCCCGCGACCGCGCTGACAACCACGCGATCCTTGCCGACCCGCAACCGTTAGGAAACGGGTTCGTCGTACAGTCAGTTGACGGGGATGTCGTGGCGTATGAACTGCGGCACTGAACTCCGGCAGCCTTTTGGAACGACCAGAATCCTGAACCCTCCGTGAAACCTACCATCGTGCTGGTTGGCCGGCCCAATGTCGGCAAATCGACCCTGTTCAATCGCCTGACCCGCAGCCGCGATGCCCTCGTGGCCGACGTGCCGGGCCTGACCCGCGACCGCCATTACGGCATTGGCCGGATGGGCGACCGCGATTATCTGGTCGTCGATACCGCCGGGTTCGATCCCGTAGCGAAAGACGGCGTCATGTTTGAGATGGCGCGGCAGGCCGAGCAGGCCATTATTGAAGCCGACGCATTGCTTTTCCTTGTCGATGGGCGTGACGGGTACACGCCCCACGACGTACAGATCGCCGATTACCTGCGCCGCGCCAACTGCCCTGTTCATCTCGTCGTCAACAAAGCGGAAGGACTGGATCGAACGCTGGCAGGCACCGATTTCTATGCGTTGGGGCTGGGTGATCCCTTGCCAGTTTCGGCGGCGCATGGCGATGGCGTGCGCCAACTCATCGACATCGTGCTGGAGCCTTTCTGCCAGGACGAGGAAGAGGAAGAAACCGGGGAAAATGGCCCGAAAGTGGCCATCGTGGGCCGTCCTAACGTCGGCAAATCGACGCTGGTGAACGCCCTGCTCGGTGAAGACCGGGTGATTGCCTTCGATTCTCCCGGCACGACCCGCGACGCCATCGCGATTCCGTTCGAGCGCGACGGGCGCAAATACACGCTGATCGACACCGCCGGATTGCGTCGACGTGGCAAGGTTTTCGAGACCGTCGAAAAATTTTCCGTCATCAAGACCCTGCAAGCCATTGAAAGCGCTAATGTTGCCGTACTCGTACTCGATGCCGTACAGGACATTTCGGATCAGGACGCGCGTATCGCCGGATTCGTGCTCGAAACCGGGCGGGCGCTGGTCGTGGCGGTCAACAAGTGGGATACGGTCGACGGCTACCGCCGGGAACGCATCAAAGAAGACATGGCGCGCAAGCTGGGCTTTTTGTCGTTCGCCCGGTTCCACTACATTTCCGCGCTCAAGGCCAACGGGATCAATGCGCTCCTGAAATCGGTGAATGCCGCCTATGGGGCGGCGATGTCCAAACTCTCTACGCCCAGGCTCACCCGTGCCTTGCAAACTGCCCTGGCCCGGCAGGTGCCGCCGCGCATTGGCTCCGTGCGCCCGAAACTGCGTTACGCGCACCAGGGCGGCATGAATCCTCCAATCATCGTGATCCACGGTACATCGCTGGAGAGCATACCGGACACCTATGTGCGCTACCTGGAGCGCATGTTCATGGAGACTTTTAAGCTACAAGGTACGCCATTGCGTATCCAATTTCGCACTGCACATAATCCTTATGTAGATAAAACATGATTTTTTATCTTTTCTACTGTACACACAGCGTAGTTTTGTTGCACACTCCACTCTTGCGGCAGAGCGCCGCCGCGAAATTGTCATAAACACAAAAACTGAGGTTCCGCGATGAGTAACAACAAGGGCCAGCTTCTACAAGACCCCTTTCTGAACACGCTACGGCGGGAACATGTTCCGGTCTCCATTTACCTTGTCAACGGTATCAAGCTGCAAGGGCAAATCGAGTCTTTCGATCAATACGTCGTGCTGCTCAAGAACACCGTAACCCAGATGGTCTATAAGCACGCGATTTCGACCATCGTACCGGGCCGCCCGGTTACGATCCAGCAACAGGACGACGATGGGGGCGGCAGCTAAACGCCATTTATCAGTATGTTTGAACGCCCTGCCAGCGGCGAGCGAGCCGTTGTAGTTCAGCTTGATCTTGGTCAGGGCGGACTTGATGAGCGCCTGAGTGAACTGAAACTGTTGGCCTCCAGCGCGGGGGCCACAGTGGAAGCCACAGTTCAGGGGCGTCGCGTCGCGCCCGATCCTGCGCTGTTTGCCGGGCGAGGCAAGGTTGAGGAAATTGGCGAAGCCTTGCGCGCATACGATGCCGACTTGGTGATCTTCAACCATGCCCTCTCGCCTGCCCAGCAGCGCAACCTCGAAAAAACGCTTGAACACCGGGTCATCGACCGCACTGCATTGATCCTGGACATTTTCGCCTTGCGCGCGAAAAGCCACGAAGGCAAATTGCAGGTGGAACTGGCGCAGTTGAGCCATCTGGCGACCCGGCTGGTGCGGGGATGGACCCACCTTGAACGGCAAAAGGGCGGTATTGGGCTCCGCGGCCCCGGCGAAACACAGCTCGAAACCGACCGACGGCTGCTCGGTGACCGTGTCAGGCTGCTCAAATCCAGGCTGACCAGGATCGAAAAGCAACGCCACACCCGGCGGCGCACACGCGAGCGCCGCGACGTGTTTTCGGTGTCACTGGTCGGTTATACCAATGCGGGCAAATCGACCCTGTTCAACGCGCTTACCCGGGCACGGGCTTATGCTGCGGATCAACTCTTCGCCACGCTGGATACGACCTCACGGCGGATGTTCACCGGGACGGAAAACATCGTGCTCTCGGACACGGTCGGGTTCATCCGGGATTTACCTCACGCGCTGGTGGCCGCTTTCCATGCCACGCTTGAAGAAACCGCGCGCGCCGACCTGTTGCTGCATGTTGTCGACGCGTCGAGCGAAGATCGTGAGGCCCAGATCGGTGCGGTCAACGTGGTGCTCGAAGAAATCGGCGCGGCCAATGTACCCAGGATCGAAGTCTGGAACAAGATCGACCTGACTCACGCTACGCCCGCAGTTGTGCGGGACGATTGTGATAGAATCGAGCGCGTTTTCTTGAGCGCCCGCACGGGCGAAGGGCTGCATCTTCTGCGTGCCGTGCTTGGTGATACTGCCGAGGCTTTCGTAGCCGAACCCAACAGCGGTTTCCGTTCGTTCAGTACTGACACTAACCATTCCGAACCACCCCAACCCGGAAGCGCTACGCTTTCATATGATAAATGAATACATGCACTCATATGTCGCTCAATGATCCACACTGGGGCAACCGTGGCAACAACGACGAGCGCGGCGGCAAACGTGGCGATGAACAGGGTCCGCCCGATCTCGAAGAGATTTGGCGGGATTTCAATCAGCGTTTGTCCGGCATCTTTGGATCCCGCCGTGGGAAAGGCCCCTCCGGCCCCGGAGGGGGGGGAAGAGGGCCTGCGTTGCCCTCCTTCAAAAAATTTGGCGGTGGCATGGGTATGCTGGTGCTGCTCGTGCTCGTGCTCTGGCTCGGCAGTGGCTTCTACACCGTCGATACCAATGAGCGCGGTGTCGTGCTGCGCATGGGCAAATACAGCACCGTCACCGAACCCGGCCTGAACTGGCGCCTGCCCTGGCCCATCGAAACGCACGAAATCGTCGACCTCACGGGGCTACGCACGGTCTCCGTCGGCAACAACGCCCGTGCCCTGATGCTCACCGATGACCTGAACATCGTTGCCGTTCAATTTGCCGTCCAGTACGTACTCAAGGCAGAGCGTGACGAGTTCAATCACGAGCGCGGCCCCAGGGATTTCATTTTCGAAAACCGTGACCCCAACGAAGAATTCGTGCACCAGATCGCGGAAACCGCGATGCGCGAAATCGTCGGCAAGAGGCCGATGGACTTCGTGCTCTACGAGGGGCGGGAACAGATTGCCGCAGATGCGCAAAATATCATCCAGGAGATCCTGGATCGTTATAAATCCGGTATTCAAGTCAGCCGCGTGACAATGGAGCAAGTGCAGCCGCCTGAACAGGTACAGGCCGCCTTTGACGATGCCACCAGGGCTACGCAGGATCAGGAGCGTCAGAAAAACGAAGGCGAGGCTTATTTCAACAGTGTCGTCCCAGCCGCCCAGGGGCGGGCCTCTCGATTGCGTGCCGAAGCCGAGGCGTACCGTGCCAGCGTGGTTGCCAAGGCCGAGGGCGAAGCCATCCGATTCAGCCGGATACATTCCGAGTTCAAACGCGCGCCGCAGGTGACGCGCGAGCGCATGTACCTCGAAACCGTGCAGCAGGTTCTTTCCAATTCCAGCAAAGTGATGGTCGACAACAAGGGCGGCAATAACCTTCTGTATCTGCCGCTCGACAGGCTCTTCAAACAATCTGGCGGGCGCGTTGTATCGACGGAGGTTGCGGCGCCGGAACCCGCTCAGGCAGCTTTACCACCCCCCTCTCCGCCTTCCTCGCAAGGCAGTCCGCGAGACCGGGATTTCTTGCGTGACCGTGGCCGTGGAGACCGTTGATGCATGACAAACTGACCCTGTTTGCCGGGACGCTGTTCTTGCTGTTACTGGCCTTTGCTTCGATGTCGATATTTGTCGTCGATCAGCGACAATATGCGATTGTCTTCCAGCTCGGTGAGGTCAAAAATATCATCATGGAACCGGGGCTGAAGTTCAAACTGCCGCTGATCCAGAACGTGCGCCGTTTCGACCGTCGCATCCTGACGATGGACGTGTCCAAGTCGGAAGAGCGTTTCCTGACCTCCGAGAAACAGAACGTCATTGTCGATTATTTCGTCAAATGGCGGATCGTAGACCCGAAACTCTACTATCAGGCTGTGTCGGGCGATGAAACGCGCGCCACCATCCGCCTTAACCAGGCGGTTAATGCCGGTTTGCGCGAAGAATTCGGAAAAAGCTCCGTACACGAAGTCATCTCCAGCAAACGCGACGCCATCATGCGGCAAATGAATGAACGCGCCAACAGGGACGCACGTTCTATCGGAGTAGAAATTGTCGATGTGCGGCTCAAGCGAGTCGAATACCCGTCCGAGGTCTCCATTAACGTTTATTCGAGAATGGAAGCGGAAAGAACGCGTGTCGCCAACGAACGCCGTTCCAAAGGCGCGGCGGATTCCGAAAGGATCCGTGCCGATGCCGACCGGCAGCGCGACATCGTCGTTGCCCAGGCCGTCAGCGACGCCTTGCAGATCAAGGGCGAAGGCGACGCCAAGGCCGCCGCGATTTACGCCGAGGCTTACAATGCCGACCCGGAGTTCTATTCGTTTTACCGTAGCCTGGAAGCGTACCGTGCTTCCTTTGCCGGCAAGGATGACCTCATTGTCGTTGCACCGGACGCGGATTTCTTCAAGTATCTGAAAACTCCCCAAGGCAAACGCTGAGACAGTCCCAATGGGCAACGCGCTGCTCACTGCCATCGCCCTGATGCTGATTCTCGAAGGGTGCGTGCCTCTGCTTGCGCCTGCCTTGTGGCGGGAGGTTGTTCGCCATCTCATCACCCTGCGGAACGGGCAGCTTCGCTACATCGGACTGTCTGCCATGCTGGCAGGATCTACCCTGCTGATCCTACTGTCATTTAGGAACTGAACGACCGATGCGCTGGGATTTACCCGATTTCATCCAGGATGTTCTGCCGGACGAAGCTGTCCAGCTTGAAGAATTACGCCGCCGCCTGCTCGATGCTTTCCGCGCGCACGGCTACCGGCTGGTGATCCCACCGCTCATCGAATATCTCGATGCCCTCACGACCGGTGCGGGGCAGGATCTGAGGCTGTGTACCTACCAACTGGTCGACCAACTCTCCGGGCGCACGATGGGCGTGCGCGCCGACATGACTCCCCAGGTGACGCGCATCGACTCGCACCTGCTCAACCGGGCGGGCGTCTCCAGGCTCTGTTACTGTGGCAGCGTATTGCGTACATGCCCTTCTTCACTGACCGCGACGCGCGAACCTCTGCAACTCGGTGCCGAACTCTACGGCCATGCCGGACTGGAAGCCGACATCGAAGTGCTCCGGCTGCTTGCTGAAGCATTGCGGCTGGCGGCTGTCCCCCTGATGCGGTTCGACATTGGTCACGTCGGGCTTTTTCACGCCTTGGCTGATAGAGCCGGGTTGAATGAAGCAGCCCGTGAAGAAGCCTTCAATCTATTGCAAGCCAAGGATATCTCCGGCCTGCAAGCGCTGCTTGCCAATGTGGAAGATCGCACCGCGCAGGAAGCCATTCTTGCCCTGCCCGAACTGTATGGTGGCGTGGAAATGCTGGATGTCGCTCTTGCACGCTTGCCCCAGATGCCGCAAGTAGGCGTTGCCCTCGATGAACTGCGCCGGCTTGCCATCGAATTGGCCGATTTGCCCCTTGGGTTCGATCTGGCAGACCTGCGTGGCTACCACTATCACAGCGGCCTGGTGTTCGCCGCTTACGGTGGCGGGGCGCACGCGGCGCTGGCAATGGGTGGGCGCTACGACCACGTAGCCGAGAACTTTGGTCGCGCCCGTCCGGCGACCGGCTTCAGCCTCGACCTGCGGGAACTCGCGCGTGGCTCGCTTTCCAAGCCTGCACAGCTGCCCGGAGCCATTCTCGCTCCGCTGGAAGACGATCCGGCATTGCAAGGCAAAATCACAGAATTGCGAAACGCGGGCGAAACCGTTGCCGGCATGCTGCCCGGCCACGAAGCCACATGGAAAGATGTCGGTTGTGACCGGGTATTGCAGAAGGTCGATGGTTGCTGGACGGTGGTCGGGCTTCTTTAAACACAGGTTGGTTTTAGAGCGGTTTTGGTTTAAGTTGATACAAATCTCCACTCCCGCTTGAATGGGAGAGTGGCAGGGGAGAGGGTGGGGCACCCTCTTCCGCAAATGGGGGGGTAAAACGAATGTGCAAAGATAAATCGAAAACGCACTAGTCTCCGCTATGTCGGGCGCAGATTGGAACATGGAGGCCGAAAATGTCTAAAAACGTAGTGGTCGTAGGAACGCAGTGGGGTGACGAAGGCAAGGGCAAGATCGTTGACTGGCTCACGGATCATGCACAGGGCGTGGTGCGTTTCCAGGGCGGGCACAACGCCGGGCACACCCTTGTTGTGGGCAAGGACGAATATAAGCTCAACCTTGTGCCCTCCGGTATCGTGCGCAAGGGTGTGGCCTGCTTCATCGGCAACGGCGTGGTGCTGGACATTCACCACCTCCTGCACGAAATCAGCACGCTGGAAGCAGGCGGTATCGAAGTGCGCCGCCGTCTCCGGGTAAGCCTTGGATGCCCGCTCATCCTCGGTTACCACAGCGCGCTCGACCATGCGCGCGAAGCCACCAAATCCGCCGGGGACAAGATTGGCACTACCGGAAAAGGTATTGGTCCCGCCTACGAAGACAAAGTGGGGCGCCGTGCGCTACGCGTCTACGACCTTTTTGACAGAGCGCGTTTTGCGGACAAACTCGGTGCCAATCTCGACTACCATAACTTCGTCCTCACCCGTTACCTGAATGCGGAGCCCGTTGATTTTCATGCCGTTTTTGAGCAAGCCATGCTGGATGGCGAAGAACTGCGCCTGCTCGTGGCTGACGTATCCGCAGAGCTTTACGCCCTCAACAGAAACGGCGGCTCCCTGCTCTTTGAAGGCGCGCAAGGTACGCTGCTCGACATTGATCACGGTACCTATCCCTTCGTCACCTCCAGCAACTGTGCCGCCGGTCAGGCCGCTGCCGGTTCCGGCCTCGGGCCAGGCAGCCTCCACTATGTACTGGGCATTACCAAGGCGTACTGCACCCGGGTAGGGGGAGGGCCGCTCCCCACTGAACTCGACATCGAAACCATGGGCACTCCCGGCGAACAGATGTCCACGCGCGGGCGCGAATTTGGGACTGTCACCGGGCGGAAACGCCGTTGCGGTTGGCTCGATCTCGCCGCGCTCAAGCGATCCATCATCGTCAACGGCGTCACGGGCCTGTGTATCACCAAGCTCGACGTGCTCGATGGCCTGCCCGAACTCAAACTCTGTGTTGGCTACATGCTCGACGGTCAGCATATTGAACTCCTGCCACTGGGTGCAGAAGAAGTCAGCCGTTGCGAGCCGATCTTCGAGACGCTGCCGGGTTGGAGTGCCTCCACAGTGGGCGCGAAAAGCTGGAGCGCCTTGCCGCAGGAAGCGCGCGCCTACCTGCACCGCATCGAAGAAATCTGCGAAGTGCCCATCGACGTGATTTCCACCGGCCCGGAACGCGAGGAAACTATTCTGCGCAGGCACCCGTTTGGGGTGTGAGACAGCTTTCGCACTTTTCACCTGTCCTTTCCAGCCCCGTTCAGACTGCTAAGTCTGTTGATTTACTCAGCACACTGAGTAAAAATACTCAGCATTATGAGTAAAGAGAGAACCGCTTTCCAGCGCCCGCAAAGTGCGGCCCTTGTGGCACGGCTCAATGAGTCGCGCCGTTTCATGCAGGTGATTGCTGGGCCACGTCAAGTAGGCAAGACGACGCTGGTGCTACAGGCGACCAGCGGGCTGGACGTGCCTGTGCGCTATGTGAGCGCGGATGAACCGACGCTACGCGGCAACGCAAACTGGATCGGCCAGCAATGGGCAATCGCCCGGCTGGAAGCCAGAGGCAAGAAAGGCGCGGTGCTGGTATTTGATGAAATCCAGAAAATTCCAGGCTGGTCGGAAACGGTGAAACGCCTGTGGGACGAGGACACGCGGGCAAGGCTTCCTCTCAAGGTAGTGCTGCTTGGTTCCGCGCCGCTACTGATTGCACAGGGTTTGACAGAAAGCCTTGCGGGCCGCTTTGAGACCCTGTATCTGCCGCATTGGTCGTTTGCTGAAATGCGCACGGCTTTTAGCTGGACACTGGATGAATACGTGTTCTACGGAGGTTATCCGGGCGCAGCGCCATTGATTACGGAGCCAGCACGCTGGTCTCGTTATATTGCCGACAGCCTGATCGAGACCTCTGTCTCGCGCGACCTGCTGCTGATGTCGAGAGTAGACAAACCCGCACTGTTGCGGCGCCTGTTTGAACTGGTTTGTCGCTATTCGGGTCAGGTGCTTTCCTATACGAAGATGTTGGGGCAATTGCAGGATGTGGGTAATACCGTCACTTTGGCGCATTACCTGGAATTGTTGGCAGGGGTGGGCATGGTATGCGGTTTGCACAAGTATGCAGGCGATGTGGCGCGTAGCCGTGGTTCCAGCCCAAAATTGCAGGTGCTCAATACTGCGCTAATGACAACGGTTTACGGCGTCACGTTGGACGAGGCGCACGAGGATCGCGAGTTTTGGGGGCGCTTGGTGGAATCCGCTGTGGGGGCGCATCTGGCTAATGCCGTAATGACAGGCGAATGTGAGCTGTATTACTGGCGCGAGCGCAACCATGAAGTGGATTTCGTCGTGCGGGCGGGGCGGGAACTGACGGCCATTGAGGTGAAAAGCGGCCGCGCACCGCTGGCTCATGCCGGAACCGCCGCCTTTGTCAAAGCGTTCAAGCCGCAGCGCAGCCTGCTGGTGGGCGGTGACGGCATTGCATTGGAAGATTTTCTAGGGCAGCCGGTGAGCCATTGGGCCTGCGCAACTGATGGGTAACTATTCTGCGCAGGCACCCGTTTGGGGTGTGAAGCATCTTTCGCTTCTGCACTTTTCGCCTGCCCCTTTCAGCAAATCATAGGCTGGGGTGAGCAGAGCGAACCCCAGCGCGCAGGATCAAAGGGAATGGCGGCAACGTTGGGGTTCGCAAGCTCACCCCAACCTATATGGTATATGGCGAACAGGTGCAATCGCCCTGATGCCGAAAGGGGGCTATACGCAGAAATTTCAGGCTCAACCCGAAAACGCCCTGGCAGTTTGCACCATCTTCCATGCACGGAACCCACCATTCAGGTTGCGTACCGAATACCCATGCAACTGTAACTGGCGCTGCCCGATGTAGCCGCGCAGCCCAACCTGGCAATACACAACCAACGGCACATCTTTGGGCAACTTCGATGCCTGCGCGCGCAGTTGCGGCAGTGGCAGGTTCTCCGCCCCTGGGATCTGGCCCTGCTGCAATTCTCCAGGCTGGCGAAGGTCGATCAGGGTTGCCCCAGCCGATATCGCGGCATCCAGTTCTTCCGGTTCGATGAGCGAAGAAAGCCCGGCGATAATGTTCTGTGCCGCCATCCCGGCGAGATTGACCGGGTCTTTGGCGGACCCATAGGGCGGGGCGTAGGCGAGTTCCATCTCGGCCAGGTCATCGACGGTCATTTGTGCCTGGATGGCGGTTGCCAGCACATCGAGCCGTTTATCCACGCCGCTTTCGCC
>Ga0123354_10000682_pt1 | contig 36115 bp, 25 predicted proteins | sample TergutLab28metaG_2_FD_97872 | JGI IMG/M metagenome (GOLD analysis project Ga0123354, IMG submission 97872) | Labiotermes labralis P4 segment gut microbial communities from Petit-Saut dam, French Guiana - Lab288 P4 | ecosystem: Host-associated > Arthropoda: Insects > Digestive system > Gut ... | reverse complement strand
CTGCCAAGGATGGGTTGTAGGGGTTTCGGGTTCAATTACTGGGTGCTCTAGTAACTGGTGAGCGTTGTGTGTATATTGCGTGTGGTGTTGAGTAGGTGATGAACGTGTTATGAGTAGAGCTCGCGGGCATGTTGATGACTGTAAATGCATCGCACTGCAACTAACCTGCGGAAGCGAGAGCGAAGTAGCTGAACTTGAGAACCGATGTGGCGCACTTTGATGCTGCGATGATGGAAGTTGTTGTGACATTTGTTGATGTTGATTTTCTGGAATTGCTGACCACTGAATAGTGGGTGTATGTTGAGGCGATTGATAGTTCATTGAAGGATCAGTCAGACGATATAGATTCTAACTACTGCTGTGGTAGAGGTTATGTGGCTCACTGTATACGTACTGCGGAGCGAGCAAGAAACACGTCTGCATAGCACGAGAGGCACGGCGAGACTAAATTTAAGAATGAGGAAATTATTTCAAATAAACTCAATAGTGCATTTAAGAAAAAGGAATAATGAATTATACTGAAGAAATTATTTAATTTAACTTAGTTTAGAGTACATCCAAGTGAATACTTATTCCGACAACGGGAGAAATGATACTGATTATAAAGATTAGAAAATCTTGTTCAAATAAGCACAACACTGCATTTAAAAGAAGGAAAAGATGACTTACATTCTGAAAAATGCGAAATGCTGAACCCCATTGAAAACAAAATAACAAATGCGTTTCTCAACCAACAAGAAGCACAAATTTAACTAGTGGCGATATTTCCAAAATGATCTTCAGTATATGTGACAGCATTGTCATAAAAGCAGTACATGACGTATTGAATCAAAACTCTGTATTGATTTACCGTGTATATGGATGACATCTATGCCATTTTAGAAGTTAGCTCGCAGACAATCCCCAGAAAAGGTATACTACCGCGAACAGTGTGTCAGAAACCCCAAACCAATAGGGAATCTAAATTTAGCGGATTACTCTTTTCGTATCTACAAACACAAATGTACTATGATTTTTGGGCATTATAAATTTACTACTAGTCCTTATTCATATACATAGAACATTTCTGCATACTTCTTTCTCTTATAGTTACTTTATTTGTACAAAATTTGCACTACTTGTGCAGCGTAATATTTTTACTGTGATATGGAAACAGCTGTGAACAAAAAGATGGAGGATATTGTGTATGACGTTTATTGGTTGATACAAATAATGACAGCGTTTAGTGTTTTTAATTTAACCTATCTTGTTGTACAATAAATAATATTCAGTTTTTAACAATGTGGAAGACGTAAAGTTACGGTTGTATACATTATGAACAATGAATGAGTGTAATTCGAAGTAGCTAATATTTTGATTATTGATCCCTGTGCTACAACAAATTAGCGTATGATTTACCATAAGTGAAAGGGTATCGACAGCGAAAACTTCAGTATAGTATAAAGTTCATAGAATGGAGTGTGTTGGCGATTTTGAATATAACAGCAAAGATTTAATTGGCCATGGAGCGTTTGCTGTTGTATTCAAAGGTAGGCATAGGAAGGTAAGAAAGACAGTCTAAAATGTTTACTTTTGGAAGTGGTGTAGAGAATTACAGTTTGTAGTTAATTAGACAATATTTATAAATTCATCTTACATATTTTGTTTTGTAGAACCCAAATTTTGTGGTTGCCATCAAAAGCATTACAAAAAAAAATCTGGCCAAGTCACAAAACTTGCTGGGAAAGGAGATCAAAATATTAAAGGTAGGTTTTAAAATATTTAGGTTTATAAAATAAAAACTGCTGGTCGCGTCCACGTTTGAATGTTTATACAGTATTTGTGTGCATACGGTAATCAGTAACCTCATCAAAATATGAGATCTTTTTTTTTAAAAAAAAAAGTCATTTCTTTATAGAGTAACATTTCTTTACATTTCGTAGATCATTAGTAGGACTAAGCCAAGGATGCAGGCAATGTGGTCCCTTAATATTATATTTGTATCAAATGCAAATATAAGTGCAAAGTAAATGTCTGTTTACTGTTTGATAAAAAAATAACAAAGTGGTAGAACTACACTATGCATATATGTATGTGTTGTGTGATGACTTTGTAATGGGTTAAATTCTTGTACAGTGTGGAAGGAGTGAGATGATACTGCTGGGTTCAATACTTTTTATTATGACCTAGAATATTGATGGTAGGTGAAAGGTTATGGAACTAAATTCCAGTATATTTAACTCCTTTGTGATATTGACTGAGGTTAGTACAGCCATTTGGTACTTGAAGGTCATAGTTATTCTATGTCCCTGAAGTGCATGTGTCTGAAATTGATAAAAATTATTTCATTTTGTCCACAAGAAATGATAATACTAAGAACGATTATTGCTGGTGAGTGAAAGAACTCTTAGTATCCTAAACATTTTGGGACAAGAGTGCTCTGTTATAGCACTTTGCAGTATTCAAATTTTTTTTTGATATAAAATGCTTTTATGGTTTCTTTTGAACCACAAATGTGTTTTTATATTCAGAGACATGGACTCCATTATTCCAGAGACAGAGACAGACTTTAGACTGCTCTGGAACACGTGTGACTCTTTACCTCTTTGCATGGCATAACATCCCAGGAGAACTGAATTTTCATTACTACCACTGTGAGATCATCAAAACTTGCAGCTTTAGTATTATTTACAAAGCGAATGTAGGTTTGGTTTTGGAATTGAAGACTGGGGACAGTTCATTGATACAGACGAGAAGAAGCAAGTGACCAAGTAATAATCATTGCTTATATATGTGTGAGTATTGAGAATGTTTCTTAAGATGGGTCAGACTTCATGTTCATTGCAATGGAAGAATATACTTTGGTTACAGCTTACCACCACTTTATCAGTTCTGGCTTGTAAACAAATATTTCTTATATTTAAGAATCTAGTTAGTAGGTAAATTCCTTACAGCAGTTATGTTTCATGAGTTATAGTCTTCTTGGCAAGTGAATACCCTGCTCTTATAACCAAAACCCCCTGGTTTTCGGAGTATGGGTTTCTGGAATATGATGCTGCATAATATGGTAGATGTTTACAGACATTTTGAAGTGATGGCAGTTAATTTCTACCAGACTGTATGGCATCATATCTGGAGGACTTGTACCTTCATAATTGCTACTGGAAGATGTGCTGTTATCACAGTTTGGAATTGAATATGCTGGAATTTTTTGTGAAGGTCAATAGTAGGTTGATTTTCTGAAGAGAATTAATTGTTTAACTTTATTATCAGCTCTAAAATCTGAAATTAACCTGATATTGCCTGAGGTTTGACACTTTGACAGACAGTTTGACAGCTTTATTGTTGTCAGGTGCTGTGAATATAATTACCAAGTCATACCAGGAAATTAATGAAGTGGTGTATAGATACTGTCTGTATGTATTGTGAAGCTGTTTTTGTAAGCTCCATGTGTAACCTGTCAATGCCAGAATCGTAGCTAAGCAATACTCAAACATTTCCCATCTGAGAAAAAATACACTGTGTTCTTATTACAAAGATCAGCCAATTAATGAATCATGGGGAAGTAACTGCTGTTTGTTGTGAGAATCGTATGAAACACATTAAGGGTGAAATTCAGTGTTCTGTAGTGCTATAGTAGTGGATGCATACAATTACTACAGTGTGTTCAGTGGCTAATACCATCATCCCCAAAATTCCTAGGCCTCTGTAAAACATTTGTCCATGCGATCTGTAACTGTTATTTTGTGTCAATTTCTCATCCCCATTCTAGATGTTGTATTTTAAGCACTCTCATACGATTCATGTACACTTCATATGCAACCATTGTAATAAGAGATCTGTTTATGTGCTGTGTAGTAAGTTCTTTTGCAACCTCCAAAAGAAATTAAGAGGGCGATGAAATTAAGGAGGATGTGATGGGTGGGGCATATAGCAAGCATGTGTGTGTGATGAGAAATGCATCTATTGTTTTTGTTTGAAACTATGAAGATAAGGGATCCAGGCTTTTGATGGGAAGATAACATTAAAATGGGTCTTAAGGAAATAGGATGTTGAAGTGAGTGTACTTGATGCAGCTGGCTCAGGGTAAGGTTAGGTGGTAGTTTGTTGTGAATATGGTGATGAACCTGTGGCTTTTATAATAGGTGGACAATTTCTTGACTGGCTGTGGGACTACCATGAAGTTGACACATGTGTTGGACTTCTTTGTTGTTTCATTTTTAGTTAACTAATAATGAAAAGAGAAGGCTGCGGGTTAGTTATGAAACCACCTATGTGTGATTGATGAAGATTGGCTGAGTCTAAGAGATATTTTCTCGTTTTTGATCTGAGTGAGTCAGTTTCTGAAACTTATGTTTGCAAAGAAAAAGTCCCATGTCTGTGTCACGTTAATGGTACATCTTCATCACAGACTTTTAGACTTACAAGTAACTCAGCTTCTCATGAAGGACTGTGTTTCATCTGGTTACTCTGAGTTAAAGCTCTGACATCTTGTATAATGTTCATTATGTTTCTTTTTAGGAATTGACAGAACTTCATCATGACAATGTTGTAGCACTGCTTGACTGTAAGGTAATTATTATGATTATTACTATTATTATTATTATTATACTTATCACTTTTATGTAGGGTATTTACAATTATGTACCTGAAACGAACCATTTTTGTAGGGTATACAGGTTTGCAGCTGTTCTGTATTTACAATTTGTGCTACACATAATGTTATTTCGCCTGTGAAATATGTTTTAAACTTATACTTGTTGTTGTTGTTGTTATTATTGTTGTTGTTGTTGTTGTTATTATTATTATTATTATTATTCACAATTGTGCAGGGTATTTATAATTATACACCTGAAACAGAGCATGTTTCTAGGGTATATAATGTTGCAGCTGTTATGTAGTTAACAGTTTATGGTATATGTAATGTTATTTAGCCCGTGAAATATGTTTTGTACTTATATGTTAGTACTTTAATAAGTATGTGTGCAGTGCCCAGTATGGGTGTTTTCATTATTTTCTTGATGTTATGCTTTCCTGGTATGTTGCTCAGGTATCTTCTGAATGTTGTTGTTTTTATGTACACTAAATCATGGTTAACAGACAGTTGTTAGAGAGGTGCAATAAAATTTTAAAATGTTTCTTCTTCTTTCCCAGGAAACGTCGCATAATGTTTTTTTGGTTATGGAGGTGAGTCATACTTCTTCCATTCATAAGAGCAGAATCTCCTTTATTCTTTGATGGTAGATTAGAGTAGTTTGCAGTGCAATGAAATTTCAGAAAATGAGGTACTGAATGATCTTATCTAAAGAACTGTATTCTGACTTTGATGTTTACATTGCACCAGATGTTTACACACCAGACCTCCATGATTCACCATCCACATTTTGGTATTGGTCCTGTCATGGCACCAAGGCTTGTATCCTGGTGTAGAAGAAATTGGTGTCATGTGTTTGTAGGGAGGAGGTGACAGTTTGCTTCATGGCAGTGTTTGTTGTAAGTTTCCTTCCCAGCCAGGTGCTTCTTAAAGTGTCCAGAGAGATGGAAATCACTGGGCCCCACACTGTCAGTAGGTACAGCACTGTAGCTAGGAGGTTATGAAACACTTCCCTATGCAGTTTTGATCACACTCCTGGTGATTTCCATATCTTTGCCACCATAAGAAGCTCCCAGCTGGCAGGCAAATTGGCAACAGATTCTGCCATTAAGCAAGCTGTCAACTGGCTGTAGACACTTGACACACATTTCTTCAATGGCAGGACAAAGGCCTTGGTAAATGTGGGTGGGTACTCACCTACCCCAGAAGCTATCAGCATTACCCATCAGATTGATGTGTTAATGTCCAAAAATGTGTGTGTTTCAAGTGATGTGGGGATTCAACCATAAGCATCTGCATTCACATAACTTTAGTTTTCCCATAAGAATTTTGTGCAACCCAGTTTTGCTGCTTGTGTTCTGATTATCCCCCATAACCCCTGTGGTACATATAGTGTCACTGTGTATCATATTCTGGATGTGATGTTCAGCAGTGTGGTAGCTGGGAACAGGGCATTTTAGAGGAACGAAACTGCCTGCATATTCTGTCTGCGGTGAAAACTGATACTGTGTGCAGTGAACTGTGTTGGCACTAGATGGTTATTAACGATCTAGAATGCGGCCATTGGTGCTGAACCTTCTGATGTCTGCGTCTACAGAGAGCCGTTTATTTTCTGTAGATGATTTTTGATGGGAATGGCAAATGAGTATGTCTTCATAGGTGATGTTATTAACTTTCTTCTTTTTTGAAAAATATTTTACCATTTCTGATCCATTGAATGGTTAATGTGTTAATATATACATGTATTTTTATTTGCAGTACTGCAATGGAGGTGATTTGGCAGATTACTTAGGGGGTAAGGATTCGTATGTGTGAAATACATTATTATTAAGTTCTGGAGTCAGTTCTGAGAATTTTAGTGTAATTCCTGAATGTGTTTTTATTTATTGCAGTGATGGGGACCCTGAGTGAGGACACAATTAGACTTTTTCTCTGTCAGTTGGGTAAGGGGTGCATTTATTTTGAGGATTGTTATATAAACAAATTCTCTCCTCATGCAAAGCAGTGTGAGAAATAATTTTAATTTTCTTGCAGCTGGAGCAATGAAGGCATTGCATGCAAAGGGTATTGTCCACCGGGATTTAAAGCCACAAAATATTTTGCTGAGTCATAGTGGTGGAAAATCTTGTCCGCAACCGCACGAAATCCGACTAAAAATTGGTAGGCTGCAATGTTTATCTGAATGACATTTCACATCCAAAAATAAAGTAAATGAATTACTTGCATTTTGACATAACAAAATCTGGTGTTTTGTTCTCAGCTGACTTTGGCTTTGCAAGGTTCCTTCAGGATGGAGTTATGGCTGCGACACTGTGTGGTTCACCAATGTACATGGCAAGTTTAAAGCTTCTTATAAGTTTTCTTTGTTTGGGCATTTATTAATGTTCATTTTTAATATTCTGGTTTAAAAGAAGATCAGAGTAATTACACAGAAAGGTTTATTTTTGAAGTTGTTCCGTGGAAAAGAGGGTTGAAAAATCCGAAAGGAGTAATTAGATAATTTGTTATAAGTGGAGAGGTTTCTAAATTAGTCATTTATTATGTTGGCTGGATATTGTTGAGGAGTGTCCTTAAAGTTACATGGTAGTTGGGTTACACGTATGCTGTAAGTGCCTTCTCTGTCATATGTTTATAAGCATTTTAATATAGTAATTTTTTTTAAAATGAATATTTCGTTGTAAAGTACATAACATTGAAATTTTCATTTTTTTCAGGCACCAGAAGTGATCATGTCTCTGCAGTATGATGCAAAAGCTGACCTTTGGAGCTTAGGTACTATAGTATTTCAGTGTTTGACTGGCAAAGCACCCTTCCATGCACAGACACCACAGGCACTCAAACAATACTATGAGAAGAATGCGAACCTAGCTCCAAAGTGAGTATGGCTTTATGTTAACTCTGTGAAGTCAGAAGTTCATCTAAACAGTGTATCAGAATTCAGTTCGTAGCGCACAGGGAATGTAGTGTGTCTCCATTATAAAGACTATTCCATTCGGTTAGAGAAATAAGTGTTGCTTATGTTCTGAACTGTACAAAACATATAAATAGAAATGCAGAGTTAATGGTAATGCAGGTAGTGCGTATGGTTACCACCTGCTTGTAGAGGGCTGATATGTTTGACGCATGTTTCTTATGAACTACATGAAACTGTTTTCACTCCATGCAGGATCCCTTCAGGAACATCGCCAGAATTGGCTGATCTTTTGTTAGGATTACTGCGACGTAATGCTCGTGACCGTATACCGTTTGATAGTTTCTTTAGTCACCCATTTCTGCAGCGCCACCCAGAACCCACGCAACCTCGATCACCAGCGTCTTGCCCCATTTCAGGTAATGAAAATCTGATGGACTATCTCATGCTTGTCTGTAATGACTTTATTGTATATCTTTATTGTTGCACCGTGCATTCTGTAGTTTATTTAATTAACACATCACCAAATGCACATATAAAATGCACATATATATGTTATTTAATAATCTAAGATGTACATTAAAACACTTAAAACGCTCCTACATGTTTCGATCATACGATCATCCTCAGGGAGCATACATTGTTCCTTGCTAAAGTTGTAGTTAAAAACACTCAGTGATTTACTTCGTTATGTTAACTTGGTGCTGTGGCAGCATGTCATGTGTTGTGTGTGAGTCATATGCTGTTCAGAATGAGCATTTTAAGTGTTTTAATGTAAATTTTAGATTACTAAATAACATATATATATATATATATATATGTGCATTTGGTGGTGTTAATTAAATATGTTGTGTAGGTTTGTAGCACTGAATGAGTGTCTTATATTTCAAGTTTTGATAGTACGGGGTCATGGTCACCCCAGATTGCTTTGTAGTTAACACACAGACCGCCTGCGCGCCTAACTGTGAAATTTGTAGGTGTGTGGTAGGAGGTGTTTTACCAGTATTCCTGATACTGTACTACAGGAATATTTGTATTATTACATTGTGAGCAATTTTTAGTGGTGTCTGTCTTTATGCTGTACATATGTATGTGTGGTGGAACTCCTGTGTGAAGAGTGTGTCTAGATTACAGGTGCTACTGTGTTTATCCTATCACATAAAATCTAAATTGAAGTGAACCTCACAAGAATGATATAATTTTTGAAGCTTGTTTGTGACTTTGAATAACTGACAATTAGAATTCAGAGACGGAAGTTTTAATTGTTGTGCATTCATCTGCATCTCAATGATTGTGTCTACATTTTTTTTTTGAGTAACTTAGTACCTGAAAAATCCTTCAGTCACAAAGACTGTTAAATATGTACATGACTGCTTTATAAAGTTGAATGTTGTTTGGAGGAAAGTAAAATTTATCAGTGTGACATGCTGTGGCATTGCTTTGCTGTGTTCACTTCATTAAAGGCAGTTTTTGTAGACTGAAGGGAGACTAAAAACAAATTTGCCACTGTACCTTAGGTTTTCTTGTCTCACACCAGTCATTCATTTTTTGGCAAACCATTTCTGTTCTCTGATGATTCTTCAATTAATCGGTCACTGTTACTGTTATATTTCTTAAATTATACTGTAATGTTTTAGGAGACCTTCCACCTTCTCCTGGAGCCATGTTTATCCCTTCTGCAGCAGTGACATCTGCAGGAGCAGCCGTAATTGTAGTCAGCCCAACGCAGCAGAAGGCTGATTCAAGTTCTCCTGTTCCAGGTACATGTATTAACAGTATGCCACATTTGTTGACTCATGAGTTACAGTTACACTTTGTCTGTAGGTATGGACTGTTTGACCACCACTTAAGGAAAGCTTTAGAACCATTTCTACTGTTGGATGGGATCTATTACCCCATTATTGGTGATGGCCCTCTTCAGGTCACACACGTCCACAATCTGTTATTTTCTTTACATGCCACTGAACTTCCTATGGCTGCACATTCCAGACTATCCTTGCTATACTTGCCGATGACATTCCAAAACTTCCGCAATGTAATTTTCATAGCAGCCACCTGACACCAGCCTCTTCCAGTGTGGCCCTGACCACTGCATGGGACCAGAACTCCCATTGGCTCACTAATCCATTGGCCCTTGCCTATACAGCTTAACCCATTTTTCAAGTAGCTGCTCTTCTTCGACTCTTTAGATGCTAAAGATTGAGGAATAGTTAAAATGGCATGATATTTCGGAATATTGAATATTTAATGGATCTGCTGTTGAATACTGGGTCAGAACCACTTGTAGGGGGAGAAGGGGGGATACTTGAATTATTCATGTTCCCATAGTTTTATCGTGTGTTGATGTGACAGTTTGTCTGTCAGCAGAAGAGTCCACATACAGATCTGGCTGGGTATTGAATGCTGAATTGTCTGAATGGAAGTCTAATGTTATACCCAGAGACCTCCAGACCTCCCACACTTAACTGTAGGTTTCAGTGAGAAAATTCATGTTGCATTTTAACATATGAAATTCCAGTGTTTTGTGATGTTTATGGATGTGTGATATGTATGTCTCATTTCATCTTAAAGGGGTCAGGCTGTCACTTAGTCATCTTTAGTTTGTTCATGTGAATGTAAAAGTATGTACAGAAATTCAGTGTTTGCCTCAGAAGACACACTGGTGGGATTTTCGCATGTCTCCCCTTCGTGCACTTGGTGGTAGGCTCACGTTTCCGGGACTGCTGTCCCTCACAGCACCCCGTAGGCAGCTCTGCTTTCTTCTTCTTCTGCCCCCTTCCAAATCCACCATGCTCCACTAACCCTATTGGCTAGTGTCATGTTCTCTGAGAACCAATAACCACCCACACCCTGTGCTACATAATTGAACACCTAGCTGGCAATTTTCCTTGGACTCTTTGACCCTTGAAGATAGGATAGGTTGTCCAACAATGTCGGTAACTAACTACCAGTCAGTGCTGCGTAACATTCCAGAAGAGCAAAGACCCTGTTTTTGTTACAAAGACTGACTGGTCAATGTTGTGTTATGAAATAGTGGCTTATTTTTTTTTTGTGTGTTTTTTATATGCTGTCTATATCTCAGTGTCGAATTGTCAGATGACTGATGAACTGAAAAGATTTCTAAAAAGTACACATCACCTAATCCAAGTATTGTGGAATTTGCTCGTACGGAATGAGGAAAGGAATTAAAGAACTTAGTTAGGCTAGCCCTTGTTGTGGCCAAGATTTTAAGTGGAGACCTCAGATACAGGTATAGAATGCTACCACTATACCAGCCTGCTCATTATTACTGTATACTGCATGAACCATATGATACTAACCACGTTGAAGGTAAAATGAAGGTCTTATAATGGTAAGGTAACCGGTAAAAATAGTTACCACTTTGTTCCACAGTTCTAGGACTCATGTGTTCAACCTTCCCTACTTTGTTTTGAGCATAGTTTAACATATTGGTCACTTGTTTGTTGGATAATGTATTGGGTGTAATTAAATATTTTTTAATTTGTAATTATTCAAGTACTGTGTAACATCTGTGTTATGTATATTTACCAATATTTTAAAGGTTTAATACTGCTAGATCCACCTTCTTTATTCTGTTTGAAGAATAATGTGAATTGGTGGTCATTTGTTAGTGGATAATATTTTTAGTATATTGAGATATTGTGTAACTGTAATTATTCCATTACTGTGTATCAACTGTGTGCAGTTGCAGTATAGTAATATATGTGAAAAACTGACATTGAACTGTATATGTGATATGAATTTAAACTTTTTGGTGTGACACAGTTCATCTCCAAGATTATACTCTAACATGTGGTTATAAATAGCTGTTACATAATGCTAGAGCAATGTTCTGACATGCTAGTTGAATCACTGCCAATTTTCATCAGAACTGTGTGCTTAGTTTTGTCTGGGTTCATGGCTTTTAGTGTGTGTTCTAATCCCATTAGCCACTGATATTTGAGGTGTGTCAGAGTGATATATTTGTGAAATATATCTGAAATTATTTTCTGATTTTGGCAGGTTCTCCAGTTTCTGGTACAGGACAGGGAAGCAGTTCCAGTCCAGAAGAAACAGATGACTTTGTTTTGGTTCCTTCTAATATACCTTCAGATGTGTCTAGCGACAGTAACCATGCAGAAAGGCAGTGAGTTGTAACAACCTTTATTGCTTATTTGCATAGAACGGATAAATGTGTGGCAGTTTCTTAATTTTTGTGACCAATGATGCTTTTCTTTTAGGACAAAGGTACATAGGCCTTGCTTTGCAATTGCTAGCCCTCCAAGGCCTAGTTTTTTGCCTATCTCGGAACCAATTCCAGTTCCTACACAGAGGGGTGTGTATCAGCAAATCCACTCCAATGAAGGGTTGCCCTCCCCAACAAAGGTAAGCAGTTTGATGAACTAACTATAATGCAACATATATAAAAATATAATGTACTGTTTCGTACCTTAGACTAACAGGAAGCACCCAAAAGTACTTTAAATTTACTCTGTTGTGTTGCCAGTGTATATGACTGGTATGGTTGTGTGCAGATATTGCATTAATGCAATTAGCTTCCTGATCCCCAATCCCTATATCCCTCCTGCTTCCATTTAGGCATGTTTGCATGTTGAAAAAAGGTCCCTCTGTCTGTATGTATCAACTTGGTTGCCACTAGACAGATTTTCTTGTGATTTGATATTGGAGACTTTTATTAAAATCTCAAGGAAATCCATATTTGGTTATTGCCAGACAAAAATGTCAGGCACTTCATGTGAATACTTCAGTATGCCTATACTTTTGACAGCAGTACAAAATATTTTGTATCTTAACAGTGTGATGGGTATCTTATTTTTACATTTCTGTGGCAACGCCCACTACTGTGGACAGCAGAATGTGGCTCAACAATACAAAGGGAATGCATTATTTTGTTTTCATGGCACTAACTTTTGATATCTTTTATATTGTTGACAATGGTATATTTATCTCAACAGTACACAAAACACATTGTTGCATTTCCTTGGCAACAGTGATTATGTGAATGCACCACATTGTCACATTACATATTTCTTGCCTTGTTTTTTCTATTTGCATGAGTAAACTTTAGTTTCTTAATTTGAATGTTATTCTTTAAGTTACAATTGATATGCATTGTGATACTGACAAGGAAACTGGCCATATTCATGTGAAGGATAGTACTTGTGCTTGTATAAAATAACCTGTGTAGTAATTGAGGAATATTGCAATACGGTTTTGTTATCTTGAAAATAAAATCTTTTTATCCTGTGGGCTTCTGCTTTGTTAATAGAGGCAGCAGGTTCCTTTGCACCTGCTGAAGTGCATGGTGTCATAAGCCAGATGACTACAAAATATTTTTCAGTTGTACTTTGTTCAAAAGAAAAGTGATTCCATCTGTTACAAGTCCAGAATTTAAGAGAGCACAGCAGGCACAGTGTACATACAGCACTTACTTTAACTGACTGTTCCAGAGCACAGTTCCAAGATCTCAGCCAATTAGCATGAAGCGTGGTGGTGATCATACTAGGACAGCACCACCAGACCTTAGCTCCCTCTCTCCACCTTCAGTAAGTCTGTTTATACTGTTTCTTTCAGTACATCAGCAGTTCAGTAATGCAGGAATATTTTTCATCTTCTCAGGACTGTGCACTTGTTTTTATTCAGATACCAGAAATTCAGTGTATATGTATTTCCTCCAGAAATATATATATATATATATATATATATATTGAATTTTTAGCATCCCTTGCTTATGTAATCTTGGGGTGTCAGATTTCTTAAGTTTGTAGTAACAGTGTGGCAAATGTTTGAACCTGTTGGGTGTGAGCACCACATAATGTAGTGTCTTGCAATGGTTCTTAGTAACGTGTAGAAAAAATGTGAAAATTTAGTTGAGGTAATCCCCTCCACTTAGTAATCCATTGGAGCTAGCCATGTGAAGTTTGATATAAAGATAGGTGATAGACGTATGTACTGTTATGTACATAATGTTTATAGATAGATAATTTGGAACCAGGTATTGATGTCAAGCATCTGGGATGTATTTGACAGATTTAATGTAAAAATCTGTTGCTTAAGTAGTGAGTTTCCCTTGTAAGTGGCGTTGCCATTGGAGGTTGAGCAGGTGGCAGTAGGGTTGACAAGAGTGGCCGTAGTGGCAGCTGATCATCGCTTTTGTCGTTTTCTTAAGATGAGGAATCCAGTACTTAGCACCATTCTGTCTGCATTACATGGTGTGACCCAGTAATTTCCAGACTAAATTTATTTCTCTATAACAGCGCTTACCTTCTCAACAATTCTGTGCTGTTGAATGTAGTCCGCTTGGGACTTTATATGCTGAGGCCAGTAATCATGCCACTTCCATATTTACTTGAGACCTTGTTTTAGGCCCCAGTTGTGTTCTTAAAAAGTGTGGGTGTCAATCAAAAAGTCATAAATAAAAAATTTTATGCCCTTAAAATATTACAGATGGAAATAAACCAACCAATGAATGTTAAACTGAAAATGAAAGGATGTAGGTTAAGAGGTGGTGTAAATTGGCAAGTGGCGTTAAATTAGAAAGGCACAAAACAAACGGGCATAAACAAGGCCTTGGCTTGTACTTTCAAGTGCACCACTTTTCAGCTCTGTGGGTACATTCACCATATTTTTTTTAAATCATGGGGATGTAATTGAATCGCCTTCTGTTTAAAGCTGTTTTGATTCTTGTCACCTGAATTTATCTTCAGAAGGAATTCTGAGTGTCTTTCATGACTCTTGCTAAGATCTGGCACGTGCTTACATGATTCTCCTTCAGCTCATTGCTCAACATGCAGGGCATTGTCTTTGTGGCAATCTGATGTACATTGAGACTTTCAGAATACTCTGAAGTGACCCAAATGAAATTTGCAATGTGTTACTGACTTCACAGTTTTTGAGGACAAGTTCCTTCACTGTTTCCACATTTTTATCTGTTTTGCTTACCACTGATACATCTTCAGCCCAGGTGACACTGCTTTTAAACTTTGAAAACCACTGAGAAATGTGTGTTTTTCCCATTTTCTGCTCTACAAATTTTTGAAGATGCTATTTTTCTTCTTAAGTTGAAGCAAAATGTGCAGACATACTGTTGTTGACAAGTGTGCAGGTTTCTAGGTATGCCAAAATCTCAAACGGAACAGTGTGGCCTTGTACCTAAGAAGACATTACTCAATAATCACATGTGCTACAGCCTTATTTCAAGCAGGACTGTACTCTTTCTGCATGTAACAGTAGACATTTATGTGAGTGGACATAGTATCATGTTGTAGTCAGTCCAGAAACTATTTGGTATTACCACATACGTGTGTCACATATAAGCTGGAGGTTTAGCACTGTTGCTTGTTTTGAAATTATTGAGTTACGGGTATTACCAGCAGGTCTGTAGGAACACAACAGGAAAGTAGGCTTAATGCATTCTGCTTTGAACTGCTTATTTGATTCAGATTTTACATTTTTACACGTATCCTATTCAATACTTCTGGAAGTACTTGACAACATGCAGTTGATGCAGTCCTTTCCTGAATTCATTATCCAGTGCAACTATTGTTAAATTGTTACTTATGTATTGGTAATGGATGATCTGTATTTTTCTGAAAATTTGTTTTATGAAATCAGGACTGTGTATTTGCATGAAAAGTTTTAAGCATATAGAACAAAATCCAGAATGCATTAATGTTGCATGAACTTTTGTATGCTGGTCTTCTTGCAGACATCAAAATGATAATGTGAATTTACACATAACTTAAAATTTTGAAGAAACTGATTTACATGTATTGAAAGTTGTAGCTGTGAGTTTAGTGAGATTTTGAATCATAGGTGGATTCTGTAACATATTCTCAACACAGGATATGAGTTACCACATTTAGGCCAGCTGTAAAGCCCAAATACCTAGTATCCTTTGTAGTGGGTACTGTTGTCTGTCTCCCTGGGTGGGCTAAGTAAGTGGAGTTTGAAGCTGATAGTTACTTCAGAATGCTTCCTGTGGAGTTGCTTTTTATTGTACTGGCATCCACTGTTGTAATCTGATTACCCAGTTTTAACTGCTGGCATATCAGTGTGGGCAGTTGTTTTAGAAGATGAGCCATCTGAATTATGTAAGTGTTTTGCAATTTGCGTGTGTCCTCAGGTTCAGTTTATGATTGGGACACCGCCAGGTGGAGGGCAGCGTCGACGGTCTGCGTCAGGAAGTTCATGTGAAACTCCACCTCCTGTCACAATGTGGCAAGTTTCACCAGTTTCTGGAGGGAAACTCACACCAACAAGTTCACCTCTCAGACGATCGGGTACAGTCCCTGTTATAATTTTTACAGTAAATTTGATTCAGACACATGATGGAGAATTAAGATTGTTTGTTGTTTTGGTTGAACTACTCTGAAAAACTTTGTAACTTTTACTGTTCACTATACATTATTAGAACTATTAAATCATGCAGAGATGTTCCTTTTTCCATGCATTAATCAGATCCATAATATATAAATAACCATCAAAATGCACTTCAATGTTTATGGTATATTTTCTTCACTATATTCTCACCAACATGTTATGGCTGCTATTGTGGGCATCTTCATGGTGATATTATTATTACAAGAATACTAAGGTACACATGTGGATAGCTGTGTTGCTATCACTCCATAACAATTAAAAATTTTTATAATTTCAGTTAAAAAAAGAAAGGTAACGTGATCCCGTTAGAGGCTCAGTGTGGCCCAGAGGGTGGGTAGAGATATAGCTCTACTCTTCCAGTTAAAATTATAGAAGTAATATCAGTGTAGGTTAAAAATGGATAATGATTAAAATCTTGGGAGTTAAAATTGTTAAGCCTGTATGGAGGATGCTTGATGCAGTGATGTGATGACTTTTAATCCAGCCTGTAGGAGTTTTCAATCCAGTGTGTAGGTAATGTGTAGGCAGTGTGGTATACTGATTGGAGTAACAGCAACACAGCTAACCACATTGTACCTTTGTATTCTTATAATAATTTCACCCTGAAAATGGCTGCATTAGCGATTGAAACATGTTGGTGAGAAAAGTATGATTAAAGTACATCATAAACAGTGAAGTGCAATTTGTTGGTTATTTGTATATTATGAACATGGAGAGATTGTTGGGACATGTACCATATATACTAAGTATGAGAAGTTCATGGAAATTTGTGCCATAAAACATGAAGGAAAGAGACCACTTGGAAGACCGAGGTGATAAAAGGGTAGTATTAAAAGAGATGTTAAAGGTGGAAGGGTGTGGACTGGATTAATTGGGCTCACAGTCATGGCCAGTGACGGGTTCTTGTGCGTATGGTAGCGAGTCATCAGGTTTCATAAAATTTGACGAACTTATTTTCTGGGTGTGCTGTTGTTTGATTCTTGGTGAGGTTGTATGAGGGAGGTGATTAGTTTTGTTTGAGGTGAAGACGCAGTAATGTTGGAGAACATGCTGACTTGTATTGAATCTAGAAACATTGTAATTGCTCTTTGTCAGTCCCACTTCTGTCGCTCATAAGATATGTCACACATACAATGTATGTACAGTGAAACATCTTATCTGTTCCTTTCATCCTCGGTGTTTACTAGTTTTTCTGTTGATATGTGTTTATTTGGCAGTGCCTGTGCATATCCAGGTGGTCATGCCTTGGTGCTTGTATATGGTTTTGTTTTGCATGGGGTTGCTGTGTGGGTTGTGCTTTGTTGCATCGACTAAATGTGTTGACTGCTTTTTTATTTTCAATGCTAGGAATTGGCTTTTTATATGATATTCTTAAAATCAGGTACTCTCATTTTTATTTACATATTGCAGGTGCCAGCTCACCACTTTTGAGTGGTCCATTGGCCATGCTTCCTCCTATTTTGGATTCACCAGTTCGCCTCAGTGACAATAACAATCCACAGCACTCACCTGTGATGCCATTTGGTACTCGAGCAATGACGCTACCTGAAATTTCAGGTATGAATATGAGAGAATGAAGTAACTAAGAATGTAGGGTATCACTTAATGAAGTACTGTGTGAATTATTCAGATCATATGTTGTTATTTGCATAATCAAGTGTTAGAGGTTGTGATGTGCTGGTTGTGTGTGATGGACAGTACTTAACCATTTGGTACCAGAATTAAGTGCCCAGTGCACTGTGCAAAAGACCGTGGGTTTAAATGGCCATCCATTGCTTTGCAAGTTCTTGGCTGATGACTAGGTAATGTTTGGTTTTCTCATCATCATGCTACCTGTTGACTGAAGTCATCTTATGTCAAAGTGTGAATGAGAAAGTATATGATTTATACAGGTTACCTGTACTTGTTAGAATATTGACATGTTGGTGGTTATATTGGGTTAATCATGGAGGTAGTGTATTTTGTAGTGAGGAACTGTGTGTCATGTGATGGTGTTGTGTTAGTGAAATGTAGAAGCTTGTTGTGGGCTGGGTATGTAATCTGGTGATGGAAAATGCATTTGACATGTGTCCATTGAGGAGGATATCCTGATAGAAAGAAGGAATTTTGTTTCAAGTCTGTAAGCAGAGGAAGATGGCACTGTCCTTTTTTTCCAGCTATGCATGTGATGCTGTGTAAAACAGTTGTGGTACTTTAAAGAAGATAAGGATGGGAAGAATATTGAACAATATGTTTCATGTTAGAAACTCTGTTTAATAACCTGAGCTGATAACAGTTATTTTACAGGTTGTTGTCTAGTCTTACAAGGGCAGTGTTACATGTATGTGTGTATATGTATGTACTCATATATGTATATGTGTGTGTGGTTGCTTATACATGTATGTACTTGTCAGAGTTTGAACTGTTTGACCAGTTTGTATGTAATGAACATTCATTATAGCAATTCATGTGTGATAATTTTACAAGATTTTTTAATTTTATTTTTAATGATGAATTTTATTTTTCTTAAATGTATGTGTGTTGGCACTGTGTACTGTTGCATACTGCAAGGGAATTAAGTGCTGTGTTAATGTGAGTACCTTACATTATATGTTTGTGTGCGTTTGTTTGTGCAGGTGGATACCAGCGTCTGTTTAATGAAGCTCCAGTTCCTCCGTTAGATGGCCCCATTACTTTTGTTGCACCGGAACTACCTGAGGAAACACTTCTAGAGGTGACCATGTGAACCTTTTTTGCTACTACGTTGTGCGTTATGAAAGGTTTAGGACAGGGCAATTCAAGCATTCCAGTTTTGGATGCTAGAGTTAACACCGACGTGTACCTCAGTCTGCAGTGTGAGATTTGAGGTTCTCTTGATGGTGAATTTCAAGATTATGAGTCCTGTAGTGTGTGATGCTGTGTAGTGTCTGTGGTATCCGTGAGGATGGCAGCAGCAGTTACTGTTGCTGTGCATTGTTTTCATTGTTATACCACGAATGTTTTCAAAGCAGGCAGTGATGCTCCAAGATGAAAGTTGTGCTATACAGCAGATATTCATGTGGCTGATGCACTTAAGTGTAAATGTGAATTTTATTAATTTCAAGGAATTGGAGATTTAGTTAAGCAGATTATCTGCATTTTTATTGATAACAGATTATAGATTATAGCGAGATCTGAATTTTCCTGGCTGGGAATATGAAAATTGCTGTTGTTGGGCATGTAATGCTATGTATTTTGGTCGATAAGTGCCATGTTTTGTGGGGACCTGGTGCCCCATCTTCAGGGCAGCTGTGTGGGAAAGGGGCATTCATATAATTCATATACAGGGAAATGGAAGCCCTGAGAATTTAAAACAGGCAAGAAAAATTTTTTTTGAATTTGGAAGAGGTGAGCAGAATTTCAGAGGTGCTGTGACACATCCCAGAATCATCCAGTTTATTGTCCTCTACACTTGATTGTATGAAATTCTTCAAATCCTTTTCATCCTTAAACATTTTTGCTCACCTTTCACTTCCCAGCTCCAGTTCTTGTCCCAGATTTATTCCTACTGTATATCCCTTTTCTGTACAGCTGAGTCTTCTGCTGAGAAGATGGAGGCAGCAGTCTTCTCTGAAATGTCTGTACCTGTTTACTGTATGCTTCACATTTGAGACAGCTATTGTTAGAGTGTTCATTTGAATTTAAAATATTTCACTTGTCATGATTTGTTACAGAGGGAGCACAACGAGACGCTGGCTAAGTTGAACTTTGTACTGGCTTTGTCAGACTGTGTGATGGAACTGGCACAAGCAAGAGCAACACCCTTGGCAGCACTCACTGAAAGCACATGTGGGCGTCAACAGACTGAAGGTTGTCGTCGCGCTGAACAGTTAGTGCTGCTGGTGCGGGCATTGCAGCTGCTTAGCTCAGGGCTCAGCTTGGCATCACAGCAGTTACGAGCAGGTCAGCTACAACCATCAGCTTGTGTTAAGAGCGGTAAGTGTTTAGTTCTAAATGATTCTTCTGCGGTTCAAGTACTTTGGCAATTAATAAAATAAAACAGTGTGACAGCCCAGCAATTATGAGAAGGTCAGATGCAACTGTTGGCTTGTGTCGAGTTCTACATGGTCCTTTATTGGTTAAAGTACTGTGGCAGTTAAAAACATTTTGACAACTCAGCAATTATGAGGTCAGTTGCAACATTTGGCTTGTGCTGAGCTCTACGTGGTCGTTCTTGTGTTAAAGTAATTTGGCAGAATATAAAATAGTATGTTGTGCTGTCAGACATTTATTACATCTAATTAATTGTGGGTGTTAATTTTATTTCATTTGTTTATTTAATGATGCTTTCAGTAGCTGAGACTATTTGAAATAATGGGGTGATCAGTGAATAATGAATTGGAAGGAACGTGACTGATCTAATTGGAAGTCCTTGGAGGGATGGAGGAAAATTGTTAGGATGGGGAATGTCACAGCTGAGATTTGAATCAGGCACCTTTACTACTTGAGCCAGTGTGCTCATATAGTTATGGTTTGCTAATTGACATGTTTGTCAAATGTTAGGCACATGTAACTGTCACTTTGTAATAGTGTGAATACACCGGTATGCTCGTTCATTATTATTTCTTATGTTATGTTAACCTTTCTTTGACATCTTGGCAAAAATATTTTTTCTTTCAATATCATTGTGTCATTCTTTCACACTCTATGTCATTTCCACAAAATTACATTCTTGCTGATTTCTCCACATGAATGCTAATCCAATATTATGTAGTTCCTGTCTCAATTCAGTAGTCCAACTTCTCACACTCATATTACTCTTCTGCCATTGGTAACTTTGTTTTGCCAGATTTTCTATATCCAAACATGTAATATGATGCCAGTACTGTATAATCTGTCCTTTGCACTTTCCTCTCATACTGTCTCTGTCAAGTTCCATCTTAGCAAATCCATTGGCTGCACATTTCAGTGTCTCCGGTAATTTGTTGTAAAATCAGCTGTGAATCTATTTAATTCTGTACATGCCTTACTCAGTTCCCACACCTCAGTTCCATACTAATCTGTGGTTCCCATTCCACTTCGTGTATGCTGTCCGAGCCTGTACCTTTGTACTGGAGGCTACTGATACACATTTGTCTACAGTAACAAGAGCTTGATGTCCTGTAGTTTTAATGAAGGTCTTTTGTTTATTCTAGCCTCCTGTACTTCACTGTCACTCCTACCTAATATACATTTAACTGCTACATGTGTGTTCTGTTCATTTTTTCCTATAACACTGAAACTGTCACAGCATGCTGTTTTATGTTGTTTGTACCACATTTCATGAAAACTGACCAGTTAGTATGTGTAATGCAGGTAATTGGCACTGCAGTATGATGGACAGGCAGATACATAGAGCTCATTATTGCAACTCTGAACAAGCCTTGCCTTTCCCTTTTGACCCCTCCAAAAAGCACTGATGTTATCCCACATTTTAATTTACTGTACTATTAAAAATTTAATTTCTAATGGCTTTTTTTTGTTTTTTTGTTTTGTTTTGTTTGTGAATGCTAAATTTCCTGTATTGATGTGGTGAGACATTGGTCACCTTCTTTGAAACCTGAAGCTCAACTAAATAATACTTTAAACATTAAGTTCCTTAACAATCTTCATTACAAATACTGTTTGGTTAATGGTGGGAAAAATGTTCACTGTTTATTATGAGAATCATTAAGACTCATACACACAATCATAAAGACAATAACTGCCAACAAAATATGTAAAAAGTAATTGAATGTAAAAAATCACATCTGTTTTATATTAGGTGGTGATTCCTAACATAGTGTTCTTATAATAAAATCAACTAGATGCACTAATTTCTCAAATTTATTTTTGGAGTAAAACTACATGTTTCGGACAGTTCCTCTGTCCATCATCAGGAGTTCTTCACTGTACACACAGCAATGGTATATGTCATACATGTTTGCTGACAGCTTGCGAGCAGCAAACCTGTATGACATATACCATTGCTGTGTGTACAGTGAAGAACTCCTGATGATGGACAGAGGAACTGTCTGAAACATGTAAAGTTTTACTCCAAAAATAAATTTGAGAAATTAGTGCATCTAGTTGGTTTTATTATAAGAATTTATCACGATGCGCGGTCACCTGAATGTCAGTTTCCTTACATAGTGGTTTGTTTACTTATGTTTAACTTTATCTTTTTTTGTTTTTTTTGTTTTGGGCATTAAAAATAGTAGTATTTATGGTACATATGTTGTTGCCAAGGGGTCATGTCGGGGCTGTCATCTGTTGAAATTCTTCACCACCCACCCCCATCTAACACAAAGGTTAAAAAAGAGTCAAGTTGTACTTCTCCTCCCCATCTGGGCCTTCATTGCTCTTTCCAGGATGAATTTTACCTTTTGAAATAAAAAACTTAACACAGCAGTGTTAAGCAATATCAGGATCAACCTCTCTCCCATCTGTGAATTACTGAAACAAAAATGGGGGCAGAGTTGTAAATATTAAAGCAGGTAATGCATATACTTATTTCTATGCTTGAAAGTTGTAGCAGTAGTCAGGGAGGGTGGAGGAGGAGAGAGATGAATAAACAAAACAGACAAAACAAACAAGAAACCTTCATCTTTTGGGCATGCTTTTTTGTTTCAGTCCCTAGGAAGGAATTCTGAATTTTGTGACTACCTGTATCTCAGTGTGTAATCTTTCTTATGGGTCACTTGTTTTATTTGCAAGTGTATTTCTTGAATTTTCAGTTGTCAGTGTTTTGAATGCCAAATTCAGAAAGTGTCTGAGTGACTGCAAGCAGTTGAACACACCTGGATTACTGCAGAAGGCTGGTGTGGACCCCGGAAGTACAAACATTACAGCTGACAAGATCCTCTACAACCATGCCATTCAAATGGTAAAAAGAAGCCTGTTTTATTAAGAAACAATTTTGTATTGCAGTTTGACAATTGAACATTTCATTGTGAGGTACCTTCTTGTCCAGTAAGCCACTTTGTGAAGAGCCTTGGGCACATATGATTTCCTGCTGTTGTAAAATAAAGTCACATGCAAATGCAAGTCTATAGTTTTATGAGAGTAATTTATATAAAATTTTTATAAAATCCTTTTGTACAGTGTTACAAGTTTTTTATACTGTGTCTGGTCTGTTTGCTATGTGATAATAACCAGTTAATATAGTACAAAAGTGATGCCTGTCTACAGTTGTTTCATTGCTAGGTGGGTATTTAATTTGTGAATTCATTTCGTGGTGTCATGGCAATGATTAATAGAAAAATGGAAAACAAATTGGTATTTTCTTAATAAATTTGTTTATTGCTAGTGCATTCAAAACCTGTTGACTTATAAAGTGTTTGAATGTAAAGTTGTACCAGACAGTTATTGATTTAGAGCAACAAAAAAAAAATCAGTTTTTAGACTGCAGTTACAAGCAGTGTAGATTGTGAAACTGATTGTAGCAACCAGCTATTATTGTCTTAGTCTTTCATTTACAAGATGAGATGTAACATGCCATGTCATCTTATGACAGTACAAATGAATGCAAAGAACAGACTATGAGGGATTTTGCTGGCACAGAGAATGTCAGAATAGATTTCGTTATATTGATAATCACTATTAGGCTGTGAGTTAATGCATGTTCGTTGTGTTTCCAGTGTCAGACAGCAGCTCTGGATGAACTGTTTGGGAATCCAGAGGAATGTTTTCAGCGTTACCAGACTGCACAAATATTACTGCACAGTCTGTCACAACAAGTGAATCACCAGCAGGACCGGGCACTACTCACAAAGTGTAAGCTGTGTGCATGTGTATTAATTTCACCATGTTTTAATGATGATCACATTAAGAATTTTGTAAGAGAGCAAAACTGTAAAGGCAGTCTGGAGTGGACCATTGTATCATGACAGGAAATTTACTACAGAAGTGTGTAAAGCCAGTTGTGTATAATATAATTATTTGCAATGAAAAGTTTCTGGGAGGGGGGGGAGGGAGGGGAAGACACATTTGAAGACTGCTATGTAAATATTTGTATTTTCATTCCTTTAAGTTGCATTTTACAATACTCATTCTTACGTTTCACCATCTGTACTATTCTTAAATTACGTCTTGATCTCTCTTTAGTTTATACTCCTTTGCTGATGTCTTCTCACTTCTTTTTTCATCTGTTTTACCTCCACATATTTCTAATCATATTCAACCTGTCCTGTCTTCAGTGTGAAGTCTTTGTAATTCTCCCTTACAAGTCTACTGTCAGAAACTGACTACCACCAAAAGCTTTATAAATTTACCGCTACATTTTGTCACACCTTTTGGCATCACATGTAGGAACAACAGATGGAGCTTGGGCCCTGTTATTTGTCTACAGGGTGCTCTTTTTGGAGAATGGCTAAGGACCATAATTATGTTTTGTTTCTTTACAGACAAAGATGCGGTTGAGAAGCGGTTGTACGTTCTGCAGCAGCAGGGATATATCTACTCCACCTGACGTGACATCTGGTGGAAATGTGTTATTAGTACTAAGAATATTAATATTACAACCACTACTGCGAGGGTAACTACTTGATGCTTGTCTCACTGGACCGCTGTTCGTGGGGCATGTAATGTTACAGATGTCTTACCTTGTGCTACTTAACTTCCCTTGTAGAGATGGCATGCTACAGGTGGGCTTTGGTGTAAGATCGTATTCAGGCAAATGGTACTTGTACATTTGCGTGTTCATGCTGATAACATACTGTCAGAATGGATTATATTTGTTTTGGCAAAGCTGTATTTCTGACTGTAGTGGGTAATTATAGTGCATCAAATTTGGTATGAATGATAGTAGAAAGAGAAGAAGTCTGACAATAAGTGTGGCAGTCAGACATTGCTGAATTTAACAGTGGCAAAAATGAATAATCAGCATTCTTGTTGAAGCAGGTACGCATTTTTGTAACATTCATTTGTATAGGAAAACAATGCAGAAGAGATTATCATAAAGAAATGTATTAACCCTTACCTGTCCTGAGTTTGAAGGTTTCTGACAACATGATTTCCCCTTTCAAATTCACTGTCAAAAGCCTTCCACCATCAGCTTATTTTTTAATTCACCACTGCATGCATGATTGTTTGTACAGTGCTTTTTCTTATTTTTTGACATCTCTTCCAGTAGTATACGTATAGGAATAAAGATGACAATATTTCCACATACCAAAATTTTTTTTTTTTTTTTTAAATTTCTTCTATTTCTAAGTTCATCACAATTATTTGTACCTGGTAGGAGTGAAGCTGAAAATAAAAGTGTTGGAAAAGGGTTTAGTTCATCTCCCCAGTTGTGTATTTTCTTCTTGTAACTACACACTCTTTGTTCCACATTAAGCATTCAGATTTTTTACTGAGGACTCCTGTTCTGAGTTAGGAGCTTTATTTACAACAATATTTTAATCTCTAAAGAATTTTTTTTCGGTGTTTTTATATTTATGAATTAAATGCTTATGTATATTGTGTTTTTCTGTGTCTTCCAACTGAATCTGAAAACTGAAGAAGCAGAATGTCATTCATCAGAATTGAAACAACAGCAAACCTTAACTCTCTAGTAATAATATGTGTTGAGCCTTTATTGTCCAGTACTAGGGGATTTTAGGTGCCCCAGCACTGTGGGGATGGCGCCTGAATTTTGACTTGGGGGTAACCATACTACTAACTTAAAAATTCAGTACTCAGTGTCCTGGGCCCTGCACTTGCGCTGGCAGTATGGAACACCTGCCGTAAAGGTTAACATGGTTCTGGTAGGAAAAAATACATCTATCTTGCACAAAACAAACCTGTGTTATAAAATGAAACATCTGTGTTTCACAGGTAAAAGTTGGTCGTGAGGATTGTAATATGTGCCCTGTATTTTATGTATGATTTTTTTGAGTTTAAATATCTTATTAATCCTTTGAGGTGGGAATTTTATCTAAGTAATATATAAAAATTTTGTTCCTGTTTCACAGAAAGCACAGTAAATCTCCATTACAACAGCCAGTGTGTTATTACTGTTTTGATAGATGTTTGCTGATCATTGTGAGAATTATAGAAAACTCACAAATGTAGTGTATGTGCAGTATGCAGAGAATTTGAATTATAAAGAAGTTAGTACATGTAGTTACCATTGTGCTGTAAAGAGTTAAACCCCATTTTCTGAAATTATGTTTGTAATGCATTTTATCTTTGTCAATATTTTTATACTCTTCAGAGTATAAATAACCCAAACTGGATATGTACTTCCCAAATTTCTGCACAGATTTGATTTGGAAAGGTCAGCATGCTGACGAACATCAAATTACTGAGATTTCACAATGACTTAGCTTGTGGTTTGAACCTGTGCCTTTGTTAATATACTCACTTTTTACATTTGTGTATCTGAACGTGAATTTCAAATCTGTGATCTGTTAGGTATTTTTGTTTATGTAGAATCTTCTGTACTGTGAACCTAATGGAGTGTTGGACTTCATAGCATTTTGGGGTGGTTGCATTCCAAACAAATTCAACATTGCTTGTAGTGTTGAACGTTAACCATTAGCAATAAGAACAGTATTCTGTGATTATAGGTATCGACACCACAAAATCATGGATAGAAAGCTTCTATAGTTTTTGGCAACTGAACCAAATACCGTAATCAACAAGAGAGCTAGAGGAGGGCCTGAACTGTAATGCAGTGAAAGCTCTTTCCATTGTATCCTAAGGTAGGATGGGGGGAAGAAAAGACGAACGTGGGAAAATGAGAGTTGCTGGAAAGCATTGTAGTATGTGTCAGAGGTGTGACACAACAACAAAAAATTAAAATTGTACCTTTTACACTTAGTCCTGCAAAAATAATAAACAAATAAAAAGGTTACTTGATACCTGTGTGGAAATAACTTTTCGGGCCTTATTTGTGAGACAAAAGAGAGCTCCTGATGGGGAGGCCATGTCCGCCCATCTGTCCTTGACGTAGTATCAGTGACAAAACAATTTGCGAGATTTTTGTGAAATTCTATGTAAGAGTTCTTTACAAAAATTTTTGTAGCAGTTGTGAGTTTCATGAAAATCAGCTCAGTGAAAGGTATTTTATTTAAGGGATAATTGAACTATATTTCCTGATTGGAATAAAATTAGATAAAGAAGATGTATACAAAAATTTATCTAATAATTGTGAGTTATGTGGAAAGTGCACAGTGAAAGCCATACTGAGGAGAGTAAATGAACTTCCATCGATGCTTTCAGCTTTTATTGTCAGATTTGGGTGAAATTTGGTACAAGGGATGGGGACATAATGCTTTTGAGCACTTTTGAGTTTGTGATAATTGGTGTTGGGCAGGTTACAGCTGCTGTACATTCCAAAAATATTACATTATTTTGGTATGTCCCCCCCCCCAGAAACGATCATTGTGGGAATGCTGTGGGTGAGGACTAAGAATTCAGAATGATGAGTAAAATGACATGCTAAGAAAGAGTGAATCTGGTAAAATTATACATTGTTTATATAGGTGACTATGGGGCCAGAAGAAATGAACAATAAACTCGGAAAAAAAGAGGCATTTGATAATGATGGATAGAGGTTACATTGTATATCAGGATGATTGGTATTTGACCCAGCTTCACTGTAACTCACTGTGTATTCGCTTTTCAAAAGCAAAGGTGCTTGTGAATGAATGTTCCTGCACTGTTTGACCCCAACATTTACTCACTGTAAGTTGTCATGCACAGAAACATGGCAGTTGTCCAGAATAAACTGCTCAACTTCGTTAGTGTTATCGTGATTGACTGGTGTACATGGCCATGTTGGAGACTACTCACTGTTTTGTGGCTGGCTTCAAGTCCAGCATGCCACGTGTGCACCTGTGCAATCAGTACTTTATCATCTTCAAAGTGTATAACAGTGAATATCTGCCACTTTTAAGACTTCTTTCACCAACACCATTTTATTATACATTGCTGCCCATGTTTTTACCCCTAATCATACCATTTTGTGGTATGACTAATTAAATATACATCAGCACACTCACTGTGTGTAGATGGGGGACACAGGGGATGACATGTTTCTCATGGTTTATGAGAAACTGTGAACATTCTGGGTTGTGTTTGAACCGCATACATAGAATGTGTCTTTCTGAACTGTTCTGTTGTCACTTTTCAATTCTGAAGTCTGGTTATGCTGTACCAGTTGCATTGTTTGTTTATGTTTTGTGTTCTAATTATTTGAATTCAGGTGATTTTTTTATGTATGACAGTTGGAAGACCTATGTTATCCTAATGTTTGACTGTTGTGATGAAGTCAGTGATGTGAGTGTAATGAAATAAAAACAAGTTGGACTTCTGGGTTTCTTGACATTGGTCATTGTCTGTTCAAAAGATGACCACAACGTTTCAGGAACTGAATCTATTCTTATGTTCAGGTGAAAGAGTTGGGAGTTATCTGCTTAGTTGAGTCTGACAGAAAGAGCCATCTTCAATCACCAATCAAGTGTCGACCCAACCATTAGGTGCCACAAGGGGAATAGCTTTGGCAGGGGGGGGAGTGGTGTGGCTGCCCCAGCGGCAGTGTCGAAGGGGGTAGCAAAATTAATATTTTAAATACAAAAAGGCTGATTTTCAGCACTATACATATTTTAAGTTACTGAGGTGAACATAAGGAAATTCAGTCAATAATTGCAATGTTTTTTAAAGTTCATGATACCTGTATGTTTTTTGTACCGTGCAGTGAGACACAATTATGTAACGTAAACCAACGAAATGCATGTTTTTCAAATTAATGTTTTAATTCAATTCTTTGTGTTGTCTACACGTTTTGATTATCTTCCTGCTGACGAACACATGATGTTCAAAACATGTAGAAGACATCAAGAATTGATTTAAAACATTAATTTGAAAACTGTGCATTTTGTTGCATAATTCACGATATATCTTGGGGTGGCCATTATGATTACTCACCCCAGGCACCAAAAAATCTAACTAAGCCAATGGGTTCCACCCCACTCTTTTGCTTGAGGAACAGATTCAGTTCCAGAATGCATTCCTTTTTTGAAACAAGACAGTGGCAAGTCCAGAAGTGTAGCATTCCTATTAACACATTGCCGTCAGGCTGGTCTTTTAATTAAATACCCCCTGGTGACCGGACGTTTTAAACGCTTTGAATGTTCATTCCCATAATATTTTGCAGGATTATCGTTCTAAAATAAGGCTCAAGAGCAGTCTGTCTGCTTGTAACTTGAGATCCAAACATCCTGCATGTAGCTGATGATGACCTTGAAGCGATCAGTGTGTCAGACCAGCTCGAAAACGCGCGTGTTGGACGTCGTGTAAGAAAATGCAGATATGCGGGGCCTGTCAACAACGCATGGGTGAGCAACCACGCATTTCTACGTGAGCCGACGGCAGTGTGTTAATGAACCATCATCATGACCCTTTAGAATGAATTATTTTGGACCTGATGACTGGAATCTCTTAATATGATAGTAAATAGTGTTTGTTGTTGTGCCATTTTATAGTTCCTAATTTAACTGGATTTCTGTGTCTTTTCTTTTTCTTAAAATGGAATAAATAGTAATGTATTTAATTTGGTATGTTGTAAATTAACTTTACTGTGGACCAACACTTGTTCTTAGCAATGTTCAGTGTGTGTGTGATGGTGGGGTACATTTTTAGTGTCCAACTGGAATGACTGTATTGATGTCTCAACAACAGCAATATTTTTTAGAATAGTTTGCTTGTTTATGTATTAACTAGACTTTTTTTTTTTTACTACCTTGCCCTTCATTGCTACAGCAAAGTACTGTTAGGCAATGGAACTTTGCTGTTGGCTGACTGATTGTTAAGCAGGACAGTGGTAACTGTTGTACTCTCTTTCATAGATTCAACTGTTCCTTCATTGTTGTTTCTGTTTTCGCAGTTGACTGGGACAATTCATGGAACTGGTGGAAATGCACAGCCAGGAAGTTATAAGGTTTCTCTGTGCTTATGTATTGTGACATATTTTGGTGTTATGATAATATGTTATGGTCTGGGCATATGGCTGGAAGGTTTCAAGAATGCTAGTCATGAAAAAGTTAAAAAGCACTGAAGTGATTATGTGACTACCATACAGCTCACTGAACTTCTAACAGGAAATGGTTAAAAATAATGTCCAAAGTACCTAACCTCAATAACTTGAACAGTTATGTAAAGACAGCTACATGTATATTAAGGTGCTGTACTTGACAGCATAACAGTATGAATTAATCAATGCTACTGGCTAAATAATCTTTTGGCAGAGGTGAAAACTGCAACCCAAGCATACTTTTCACTGCTGCCATTTTCTGCTGCAATCTGTAACTCCTACCAAATATTTTGTGAATGTGACCTAAGGAGACACCACACAAGCAACATGAGTACACAATTGTGTCCTTGTGTGCCCACATGCTAGAAAATGCTCTCTGGTCACAATTTTAGATTTACTTTTTTTTTCTCTCTCTCCAAAATTTCCCTTCCTCCTATGAATGTAAAATGTATTCATTGCTGAAGACAAATTTGCAAGCATTTAACCCTGTTGAAATAACCTTGAGTCATTGTTCCTATGGCATGATTTAGGATGGGGAAATATTTTGAGAAATGTGTCTTTAGGCGATTTCGTCATAGAGTGTACTTACATAAATGTAGATAGTGTAGCCTACTACACACCTAGTCTATATGGTATAGCCTATTGTTCCTAGGCTACAAACCTGTACAGCATAATATTATATTATAATATTATGATCTTATGGGACCACTACTGTACATGCGGTCTGTGACTGAAACGTCGTTGTGTGGCTCATGACTGTATTATTATTATTATTAAATTTTATTTGCTTCTTGTTATTTATGTAAGAAACACCATTTCATCTGAGAAATAATTTTGAATATATGTCTGAGTATGGGAAAGATGACATAAATACTGTGACAGTACAAGGTTCTGTATGTTACTTCTGAGTTTGGTGCACAAGTTGAAGTTTCTTTGAACCTTTGTTGCTTGGGAATAAGGGCTTTTGAAACTCCCAGTAATACAGGATTGGCAACCATATTGTGACTTGGTAGTGATTTTATTGGTTTTGAAGAAAGGTTGTGAATAGGATTGGCAACCATATTGTGACTTGGTAGTGATTTTATTGGTTTTTAAGAAAGATTGTGAATGTGTGCAGTGTCCACTAAGCAGGCATATTCATCAAGCCCTTCATATTATTTATGAAAAAGGAAAAACTTGATACTAGGAATGTTGGAATGAATACTGTAGGGAGTGTTATACAAATATTGTGAAAATATACAACTATGCAACTTCCTTTTCTGTTAACTATTTATTGTGATAATCTAGAGAAATTTTTGGTGCTGTCGAGTAAGTGGTCATAAAAATTTTCAAGTCTAAGCAAAAATTTAAGTGGATTGACAGTTATCAAATTCTCCAATATGAAATTTTATCAATACCATTTTAGCTGTTTTGTGTATGTGACAGACCGTGATTTTAGTGGCAGTACCATGTAGGGATGTGATTGTACCTAAAAATGAGATTCTTGAATAGCTGGTCTATCCAAATGCACTATTATACAAGGGCAGCCCGCAGCCAGTAAAGGTTAATTTGTGGGAAGAGGGGGGGGGGGGGGCATGGCAGAGGTATGATGTGCAGTATATCATTTTAGTTCTGTGTTTGCTCTACAGTGAGCCTTACTGTACAGCTTCCGTGTATGTATGTGATATGAATTCTTTGTAGTTTTTATTTATTTGTTTGTCTCTTCTTTTGTTAAGTGGTGGTACTAATGGCAGTTCTCATTTAGATTTCTCTTCACTGTTTGTTGTGACATTTTAGAGAACACACTGCCTCCATCTTTGGGGCTACTGAATGTGGCCACAAATTAGATGGTACTCATTAATATTAATGAGGTCTTGGCTTCAGATTGGAGCCCAGACATCATTTATCCTGAGGTAGGTGTCTGGTGTTCTAGTGAATCCCTCCAGGAAAATGCTGGAATAATTGCTCAAGTTGGGATATGCCTGCTTTGTAGTACTACCTTTTCAGTTTATTATTCATTGATCATTAAATGTCCAGTGTTATATTGTGTGAGCTGCTGACAGCAACCTTAAATGCTGTAAGTAAATATAACCACTGTCATTTTATTATATTTATATCTGCATTATTCTTTCATTGGATTTGTGCAGGCTGTGTGTAGAATATAATGTGTGGTTGGACTCAGGAGTTGTAAGATTGTACATATGCATACTCGTTTAGTGGCCTTCATTGCAGTTTGTAATTACGGGGCATTTAGGTTCTGTATACTGAGCATGCATGCATACTTGCATACACACACACAACACTCGTACATACATACATACATTCATTTATTTCAGGAAAGATGCAACAGACTCATTAAGTCCTTGATATTTGTACTTGTGGCAAGATTATTATATTTTACCCTTGTTATGAACCATTATTATTATTGGGGAGTTTAGAATAAAGTACCTGTCAAAGTTAAGGTATAAAGCAAAGGTAAAGCAATCCCATGACAGGCCTGAACAGGCCCTGAGGGTTCCAGGAGGTTGAGGCTCCCAGATTTCAAGACAATGGGCATATGAATGTGGTAAGGTTGTTAGCCCTATGCACCGGCCGCCTTTACCCCCCAGGAAATATTCCTGGTGCTCATTTCTGTTAGAGGCTGAGTCAACCCCAGGGCAATAGTGTGGCTGGAAGGATTATGTCAAATGAAAAATTTCAATGAAACCATCGGGAATTGAATCCGCGACCTTCTGGCTTGTAGCACAGTGCCATAACCAACTGCGCCACTGCGTGCCCAAAGTCCAGGTATAATTAAATTAAATAATTTGTGATGCAGTGTTGAGTGACAGCTGACATACTTGTACCATACAGTAGCATGTTAAAGAAATAAGGTAATTGTGTTTGAGAAATGGTGAAGGATATTGAAACATGTTGTGTGGCTGCTATCATATGCATTAATTTTTGTTCTTGCTATTCGGTTGAGCAAAACTTTAACATTTGAGGTTCATCTGGCAGTGAATGTTAATAATACAATATTCTGGGATGTGGGGCCATGTAGTTTGGTAGATAGGTACCAAACTACAGAGCATCACAGTGCAGAATTCCATAATTTTGTGGGTCAGAAGTTGCTCGAAGTCTGACATGATGTATGTTCACTGTTAATGCAGTACTTGCATGTTGCCAAAGCATATATCTTCATTAAAAACTCAGGCTAAAAGTTTTTGTCACAATGGCTGCAAGGTAATACAATTCAGAATTAAAAACACACTTGTAGGAATAATCCACAGTGATGTTAAAACTAATTTCTGTCTTGGAATGCATAGGAAATTCAGTCTCTGTTATTTTAAACTTTTAATTCCATGTAATTATTTCTTTCAACTTAGGGTCACCAGTGTTCTCAACTAATTACGTTACTGCTGCTTTTAACACTGAACTGCCATTGCCACTCGGATGCAGAAGAATGTTGAGTGTAACTTGTTGAAGGTAGCAATGTTAAAATACACAGTAGTTTTTATGCTTGCTTGTCTGCATGTAGGTCTTAATCTCACTGTCATACAAGAATGCCTGTTTCTGCAGCTAAAGTGCCAGTACAAGGGCATGACAGTATATGTGTTAACATAGTTAGGTAATGCCTTACAAAGCCTTCCATATTGTTAGAACATATCAATATATGTACATTAACTTATCGGCAGTGACTGATTGTAACAATCATTTTTCTGTTAAGTGTCTTTGACCAGTGTTTTGTATATCGCTGGCTCAAGGTATCTGAATGTAACATGTATAGGTAACCTCATAGAAAATGCCAGTTATGTCCCAATTAATAAGCATGGTTATGTAATTCCATTTTTATTTAATATGGGTCATTGCAGTAACTTGTACTGTCCAGAACTGATGATTTTAAATCTCTTGATGGATGCCACAGCTGGGGAAATGATATTAGTATGGGCCAGCTAGATGGCATGCATATGACGTGCATGTGTGCACATGCTCATGTAATGCATAGTCGATGAAGGTTAAGATGGTTGTCATATTTTGATGAGGGAAATTACTGTGAATAAGCCTGTCTTTATATATGCTATATTACGTATTCTGAAACACTGTAATGTTTATGTGAGTACCATTGCGTTATACAAAACCTTCCTGTAGCTGTACTGTGATGGATCTTACTTGAATCTCATAGAAGATGAATTTAGAATAGACATCTAACATTGCAAACCATTTTTTAACTTTCTGGTTGTGTTGTTCCAGTAATATTGTAACCAAAGTTGAAACATATAACCATGTCCTTAAAAATGATAATGACCCTGGCAGTGTGGTCAAACTGATTGCAGAAACATTTGGCTTTCTGGTCTGTTCACTGTAAAAAATAATAATGAGGAAAACAAATAGAATGAAGAATTTTTGAGAATGCTTTCAAATGAAGTGTTGTGTATGTGTTTAAAGAGGGTTTCTGACTCTACCTCATTACCTCATTTCCTATTTAATAGATAATACCAACAAATGCACAAGAAGCAAAATATATACTCTCACATACAATTCACTAATACTCCAACATAGTTCCATCTTTTTCAGGTCATCTTCAGGGAGTCTTACATCAAACAAGTGTATACAAAACACGGATGAATTATCGAATAGATTAAAAACTTTGTAGGCCTTAAAATTTATGGATATTATAAAATTTGATGTAGAAATGTGCAAGCATGTACAGCATTAAAGTACTTGAAACTAATTGTTCATTTAAATTTCAATGGAACATCTCCGATAATTAAAATATTCCTTACTATTATAAAAGGAATTTGCAAGTAAAAAACCACTTTAAAGCATTCTCAAACGGTAATATATCGTTGGCTAAGTCTTTGATTTCGTGAGGAAGGTTGTTAAAAGTTTCCATTGCCGAGTAGTACACTCCCTTTTGAAACTTTGTTAAGTTAGCTGTTGGTGGATGTACGTTGGTTTTAAATCTGGGGAGAACATTAAAGGAAATATCAAAACATCAGCTTAACAGAGCCATTTTCCTTAAAAAAAAAAAAAGGTGTAGCAGGCCAGTATTTTTATTAACAAGAGTGACGTCAATGTTGTAGGCTGTAATGATGGCTGAATTGTAAGCTTCGTTATACCTCCTCGACTATTCTGATATCCTAATGCCAATGGACGCGAAAAAACCCATTTTCCTTAATAATAAAAAAGTGTGGCAGGACGGTATTTTTATTAACAAGAGTGACATCAATGTTGTAGGCTGTAAGGATGGCAGAATAGTAAGCTTCGTTATACCTCCTCGACTATTCTGATATCCTAATACCAATGGACGCGAAAAAACCCATTTTCCTTAATAATAAAAAAGTGTGGCAGGACGGTATTTTTATTAACAAGAGTGACATCAATGTTGTAGGCTGTAATGATGGCTGAATTGTAAGCTTCGTTATACCTCCCCGACTATTCTGATATCCTAATACCAATGGACGCGAAAAAACCCATTTTCCTTAATAATAAAAAAGTGTGGCAGGACGGTATATTTATTAACAAGAGTGACATCAATGTTGTAGGCTGTAAGGATGGCTGAATAGTAAGCTTTGTTTCACCTCCTCAACTATTCTGAGATCCTAATACCGATGGACGTGAAAAACTCCTTTTTCCTTAAAAAAAAAAGGGTAGCAGGCCGGTATTTTTATTACATATTTTTATATATAAATAGTAAGTATGTATATATAAATACATATTTATTAATATTGATATCTATATATGAATATACTTATATATATTATTATATATTTATATATTTTTACATGTAAATATATATAATATATTAATATATATACTCATATTTCTATATATATCAGATACATTTTATATATAAATATACATTTATATATAAATATAAACAATAAATAAATATTCATATATATTTAAAAAATATATATTTGTAAATATATATATCTTTTTATATATATAAATATATATTTATATATTCATATATATAAACATTTAAATATAAATAAATAAATATATATTGATACATATATATATTTATATATACATATATATAAATAAATATATTCATATAAATAAATATTTATTTATATGCTTATATATATTTATATATATATTTATTATTTATGTATAAAAATATATATATATATTTATAAATACACAAACATACAACAAAATAAACGGAGCTATACGGAGACATTTTGGAAAACAAATGAACAAAGAAACAAAGTTAAGAATTCACAACATTACAGCTAAAGCAGCATTGAAATTTGGAAGTGAAGCT
>Ga0123354_10000681_pt1 | contig 36122 bp, 41 predicted proteins | sample TergutLab28metaG_2_FD_97872 | JGI IMG/M metagenome (GOLD analysis project Ga0123354, IMG submission 97872) | Labiotermes labralis P4 segment gut microbial communities from Petit-Saut dam, French Guiana - Lab288 P4 | ecosystem: Host-associated > Arthropoda: Insects > Digestive system > Gut ... | reverse complement strand
TGCGTCCAACCGGGCGCCGCACTGTCCAGCTCTTCGAAGACCGTCGCGCCCAGGTCAAGCGCCTCAAGCTGATGTTGCGCATAGTAGGCAACCTCAACCTTTGTGCCCAGCGTGCGCGTGCCAGCGGTTGGCGCGAGCGCGCCCGCAATGAGCTTAAGCAGCGTGGACTTGCCGGCGCCATTGGGACCCACCAATGCGATTTTCTGCCCCCGGTAAAGTTTCAAATCAAGGTGGTTATAGACCTGGGTGGCGCCGTAGGACAGCGCTACCCCGTCAAGGCTGATGACCTGGTCGCCCGTACGAGGCGGCTGGACAAAGTTGAAGTGGATGTGGTGATGCTCCGCCGGCACTTCGACCAGCTCGGAGCGAATCTTCTCGATGCGCCGGATGCGCTCCTGGGCAGCCTTGGCCTTGGTCGCCTTGTAGCGGAAGCGGTCGACAAAGACCTGCAGGTGCGCCATCTCCTTTTCCTGGGCCACGCGTTTATCACGCAAAAGCGCCCGGTACGCCTCGCGCTCTTTGAGGTAAGCCTGGTAGTTTCCAGAATAGAGCGTGAGCTGGTGATTGGCGATCTCAGCTGTCTTGGTTGCGATCCCATCGAGAAAGGCGCGGTCATGGCTGACGATGAGTACTGCTCCCCCGTAACCACGCAGGAAACCCTCCAGCCAGGTCACGCTGGCCAGGTCGAGGTGGTTGGTCGGCTCGTCGAGCAAGAGAATGTCGGGGGCGCGCAGGAGAAGTTTGGCGAGCGAGATGCGCATCTGCCAGCCACCGGAAAACTCATCGACCGCGCGCTGCGCGTCAGCAGGCGCAAAGCCGAGGCCCCCAATCAGCGCGCGTGCCTTGGCCTCCAGCGTATAGCCATCGGCTGCTTCAAAAACCTCGCGCGTCTGGGCATATTCGGCCATGAGATCGTCGGTATCGTCAGGATCTGCCGCCTCCAGCTGATGCTCAAGCTCGGTCAGGCGCGCCTGAAGCTCAACGGTGCCCTGCGCTCCCGCCAGCACCTCATCGAGCACGCTGCGCCCGCTCATCTCGATGGCTTCCTGCTCAAGGTAGCCTAAGATGGCGCCCTTGCCCAGCATGACCGCGCCCTCATCAGGGGACAGGATGCCCGCGATGATCTTGAGGAGCGTAGACTTGCCAGCGCCATTATCGCCGACCAGCGCCAGGCGGTCGTGCGCTCCCAGGCGTAGATCCACGTGCTCGAAGAGCACGCGCTCGCCATAAGACTTGGCAATGTTGGTCAGGGTCAACATGAAGAGAACTTAGCTCTGTTGGTCAGGGTCAACACTTAGGAATGGTACCAGGCCCAGGCATGGGCGACCATATCTGTCAGCGCCGGGTACTGTGGGCGCCAGCCAAAACGCTCGCGCGCCCGGGTCGCATCGGCGATGAGTACCGCAGGATCACCCGGTCGTCGTGGCTCTTCGGTAACTTGCAGCGCATGACCCGTGACCTTTTCTGCGGCAGCCACGACCTCACGGTTGCTGTAACCCTGGCCGTTGGCCAGGTTGTAGACGCCGCCGTCTTCGCCGCGCGAGAGAGCTTCAAGCGCAAGCGCATGGGCGCGCGCCAGGTCGCAGACGTGGATGTAGTCGCGCACGCAGGTACCGTCCGGCGTCGGGTAGTCCGTACCAAAGAGCGAGAACTGCGGCGTCGCGCCGGTTTCCTCCGCATCAAGCAGCGCTTCCAGGATGCGCGCGATGATGTGGGTCTCGGGCACATGGGCCTCGCCGAGCGAGCCATCCGGCCAGGCGCCCGCCACGTTAAAGTAGCGCAGCCGGATCGAGCGCAGGCCCCACTGCGCGCCTGCGGTATCCAGCGCTTCTTCAAAGACCAGCTTCGAAGCGCCATAGGGGTTGATAGGTTGCTTGGGGTCACTCTCAAGAATCGGCACGCGGGCCGGCTCGCCATAAACGGCTGCTGTCGAGGAGAACACGAGCGCGGGCGTACCGACCACCCGCATCGCCTCCAACATCCGGCGGGGCGCCTCCACGTTGTTGGCATAGTATTTCTCTGGAAACTCCTTGGACTCGGCCACCTCGATATAGCCCGCCAGGTGCATGACCGCGTCAATCCGGTGCTCACGCAACAAGCTTTCGACCAGCACGTGATCGCCCACACTGCCAACCACCAGCTCCGCGCGCGGATCGACCGAGGTCAGATGTCCATTCTCCAAAGTGTCAAGTACAACACAGTTATGCCCCCGCTCACAAAGCAGGCGCGCGGTGATCGACCCAATATAACCGGCTCCCCCGGTCACTAAAATGTTCATGCCAGGACTTCCTCACGGGAAAGGTCATCTTTGGTTGTTGCGGTGTTTCCGCCAACAGCGCTTGTCTCATAAATCATAAAACTACTATACCAATAATCGCTGGGTGGGAGATGGAGAGGCGCTCGAACTGAAAGATGGCTCCCCGGGTAGGACTCGAACCTACAACCCTCCGGTTAACAGCCGGATGCTCTGCCGATTGAGCTACCGAGGAGTGTCGCGCATATGTCAGTATAGGGGATGCCACGGCCCGCGGCAAGACCTCGGCATTACGATCCGACGTCCTTCCCTTATTTTCCATAAACTATTGATATAATAACCAATTAATATTTACTTGTTAAGTATGCTATTTTAGTTTAACAACTTGATTTCTATTGATTAACTTGCAACAATGGAGTAAAAGAAATCAACAGAACCTGAGGTGAACCGCATGGCAATAAGAACATCAGAAGAATGGGAGCAGTTTGCGGGCAAACAGGTCCGCGCGTTACGGCTCAGAAAGAACATGACACAACAGGAGGTAGCGCAGCGCGCGCAGATATCGGTGTCAACACTGGCTAATCTTGAAGCTGGAAAGGGCTCCACACTTAAAACATTCGCAGCAGTTCTCAATGTGCTCCAGAAAGCACAAGTACTGGAAGGTCTGGCTCCAACTGTCGCTGTCAGCCCCTTGCAACTGGCAGAGCTTGGTAAAGAGCGCCAACGCGCGCGTCGAACAACAGCGGAAAGGTAGCCTTCGATGTACAAACCAGTCAACATCATAAAAGTGTACTGTTGGGGTGAGTATGTTGGAGCATTGGCCCTGGATCAGGGTTCAGGCTACTATGCCTTCGAATACGACCCCCGCTTCAGAGCGCGCGGAGTAGAACTAGCTCCCTTGGCGCTTCCGTTGCGCGAGCCCGAACAACAGGTCTTCACTCACTTGCCAGAGAAGACCTACTATCGCCTCCCCCCTTTTATCGCGGATTCCCTCCCGGATAACTTTGGCAATAGCCTGGTCAACGCCTGGATGGCAACTCAAGGTATCGCTCCTGGCGCTATCACTGCCCTGGACCGGCTCGCCTATACCGGATCACGAGGGATGGGCGCGCTTGAGTATGTCCCGGCGATCAGAGAAGTGAATAAAGCGCGACCAAACGCGCTTGAGATGAACGAACTGGTTAATGAGGCGCGCAGAGCAGTAGAGGTTGGGCTGGCGACAAGGGACGCCCATGAGAGCGATACCTATCTCGCGCAGCTCATTGGAGTCGGCACTTCAGCCGGCGGGGCGCGCGCCAAGGCAGTGGTCGGGTTTGATCCGCTCACAGAGAAATTCGTTTCCGGACAATTCGACGTGCCTCCCGGCTACCAGCACTGGATTATCAAGTTCGACGTTTCCTCCACGACCCCTGGCGACCTGGGCGGCTCACGGGAGTATGGGCGTATTGAATACGCCTACTATCTTATGGCGCGAGATTGCGGCATCACTATGGAACAGTCGCGACTCTATGAGGCGGGCGGGCGGGCGCATTTTATGACCAGGCGTTTTGACCGCGGGGAGCACAATGAACGCCACCATATCCAGACCCTTTGCGCTATGGCGCAGCTCGATTTCAACCAGCTCCATACCCATGATTACGCTCAGCTCTTTATGACCGCAGCTGAACTTAATCTGCCTCTGGCTACCCATGATGAGATCTTTCGTCGAATGGCATTTAACGTCGCTTGCGCAAACAATGACGACCATACAAAAAATCACTCTTTTCGCCTGAAGAGAAACAGCATCTGGGAGCTGAGCCCCGCCTATGACATCACCCATGCGCACGGGGTTGATCCCGACTCGTGGACCCGTCAACACAGCATTGGCGTTGGCGGCGTATTCAGTGACATCACTCGCGAGGACGTGCTTGCTTTAGCGCAACGCTATTCGGTACGTAATCCGAAAGGGCTACTTGACTCTGTGTTGGCTATCGTTGACAACTGGGCGCAGTATGCTCGCGAATCCGGGCTGAGCGCGTACGAGAAGGATCGCGTTGGATCAGACATCAGGCATTGCAGCGCGCTCCTGAGGAAATAGCCCTGCGTACACGCGAATCGAAGCATAAGAGTACGCTATACTGATAACAGCGTTAAGGCGGGCCCGTAGCGCAACGGTCAGCGCAGAGGACTCATAATCCTTTGGTTGTAGGTTCGAATCCTACCGGGCCCACCATTTCTTTTATCATCTATTGATAGAAGAAGTGATTTCGGAGGCTGCTATGAGCGATCAAATTCCAAGTTTGTACCAAATGAGATGCCCCTATTGTGGCAATGGGGACTATATTCCGCTCGGCAAAAAGCGCAGCGCATTCCAACAAGTAGCAGGCGGCCTGGCTGCCGGCGCACTGCCCGTTACTGCCGCCATGGTAATGAATCGCCAGGCAAGAGATCTATCAGAGATCAAACCCCTGCAGTACAAGTGTGCACAGTGCAAGAAAAAGTATGAGTTCGCCCCACTGGCAGCCGCTCCTGAAGAGATGCTTGAAAGCCCCTGCACCATTAACTTCCAGAGAGTTAAAGCGCTTAAAGGCTCTGCCGAAGTCTATACGGTATACCTCAATGGAGCTCCGATCTGTACCGTTTCGAACGGCGGAACGTTTTCTTTCGAAACAAACATTACGTACAATAATATTTTTGTGGGGATGGGCGATGGCATAGTATTTCATGATCTATTCCGTTTTGAAGCAACTCCAGGCGCAGTTGTAAACGTTCGTTTTGCTGGAACCTCTATGGTAAGATGAGCGCTTATTTACTGGCAGCCAGGTCCCGAAAAGTCACCCGATTCAAAATATTTATTTTTAGGAGGATATAGTAATGGATGACCATTTGATTGATAAATTCCGAGCTCTTGAGGAGAGCCTCCTCTCCGAGACTCTCAGAAAACAGCCTGAAAAGTACGCTGCCCTACTCGCGGAAAGATTCACCGAGTACAGCTCCTCGGGACAGGTTTATTCCAAGCAAAACGTTATGGATTCACTGGAAACGCTCCCCGATATTGAAGTACCTCTTAAGCATTTTGCAGCAACAGAATTGTCCCCAGGCTCTGTTCTCGTAACGTATGAGAGCGCAAGGATAACTGATACCGGTAATAGGGAACGAGCTTTGCGTAGCTCTATCTGGATCAACACAAATGATAGCTGGGAATTGCTCTTTCACCAGGGATCCCCTGTCAAAGACTTGGTCGAGTAAGGTTTCGTTCACCTGAGCACTTTTTGGAAACTGAAAAAATCTGCTAGGTGAATCGACCGTCACTTTGAACTGCCTTATGGATGCGGATCTTGCCAACGAATTCACGCATGAGAGTCATTGGAGACCAATGGAGTGTTTTGCTATACGTTCTTCAAGGCGTTTGGGAGAAATTGAGCGCGTCTTGCCGGCCAGCCTTAGCTTTCTCGCCCTTGCTTCGAAAATGCATAAGCCAGGGAAGGTGCAAAATACAGACACAACATACCGAGAGCGAAAAATATGGCGCCACAGGCGCAGATCAGTATAAGAGCCTTTGGCGCAAAAGGGGTTCCATTGACAACTACCGTAGTAGAAGAGCGGGATGAAAAATGAAACCTTGTCGCCAGGGATACGCCAACGAACACGGTCGATGTCAGCGAGCCGAGCGCAGTGATCAGCATAACCAGGATGTCATAACCATCCCTGCGGTGCTGTTTCATGAGCTTTTCGTTAATATAGTCTTCCCCGTATTGCAGTGCTTTCGTAGCGCCCTGAAGCAGGAAGTCGTGCGTCCCCTTTCTGATGGCAACACTAAGCACGATCGCATCCAATAGCACTGTGAGCAGGAAAACAGCCGACGAGGCAATCCAAAACTTCATTGCTCCCCATTCTATTTCCTTGATAACGCCTTATACGCATCAGCATCGAATACTACCTTGCCGTCCACTTTCCATCCTCGGCCAAATCTTGCTCCCACAAGACAGTTGGCCCCATAAAGGTTTTTCCATACTGCTGAAACCGCATCGAATTCTTTTACACGCTTGTCCATTGATCTCCTGATGATCGGTAAGCCAAAATTGTAAATGAGAAACAAAACGCCGACAAAACAGAGGGCGCAGAGAACAACTCCCATGAACCAATTTCTACTTTGCGCAGCGCCTGCAATGATACCAACGCCTAAAAGCACGAGCAGGACAGTCCCCCCTATAAGCAACAGCAAACCACCACTACCAATGTTCTGTGTTCCGCATTTACTGCAAACAAAATCTGCATGTTGAACCACATTGGTATACTCATTCGTGGTAACGGTCGTCTTCCCTGCTACTCCTTCATACGTGCTTGTTGAGCTTGAGACAGGATCTGCGCTATACCAGTTATACAGATGCTCAGTCTCACCGCCACATATCGAGCATTTACCCACGATAGCCACCTTTCATAACAAGGAAACCTGATGAGGTCTATCACTCAAATCATAGCATGAGGCCTAAAAAATGAGCCTGCGATCTCTCAAGATACGCTTCGTGACAGCTTTTCTGAAATTCTGCATCAAAATTGTGACCTCGGTTCCTATTTCTGAAATGTTCAGAGTCACTTTAGGGCAACTCGCGCTTTTAATTCTGTTGTCGATTGCTCCATAAGCTCAGTGATGTTGGAATCTTTGGCTTCAAGCCACCGATCAGCCTGCTGGCTGGTAAATACCACCGGCATGCGATCATGTATGGAGCTAAACTCTGGCGTTGCCTCTCGCGTCAGTATTACAAATGAGCACTCAGAAGACTCGTGCTCAGTCCGGTAACAGCCTGCCAAATAGAACAGTGAATTGTCGAGCAAAGAGAACTCGTACTTGATTTTCCTGCCACCGGTCCCCTGCTTCCATTCATAATACCCACTCGCCACGATAAGACAGCGCCGCTCAATCATGCTCTGCCGAAACATCGGCTTTTCCATAGCCGTCTCCGAGCGAGCATTGATAACGTTTCTTTTGTCTGTCCGAAACCCCCAACGCATGATCTGGTATCCATCGATCATTCTGATAGGCACGGTATCAGTCGGGAATATCTCCCCCTCCATCTTGACGGTCATCATTACAGCTTCACTCACGGTGTGGGACTTGACCTCTTCGAGAATCTCGTCAAGCACCTTTTTGTCAATATCGACAACGTAGCGTCCGCACATAGCTTGCTGCCTCCTCTAATTTCACATCCAATCATATTGTACCTGCTGGATGCGTAGATACTGCCCGACCTTGTTATTGATGGAATCTTCTACCTTGCAAGCAGTACCATCTTCTCCTATTCTTCTTTAGAGAGGGTTTCCTCATTCATAATATGCGTAAACACATGTAGCATATACAGAAATGGCATATAATAATCTAATAGTTAACAGGTACTATAGTGCCATCAAGATCTTGCATACGCCCTGAGGAGATAAATAGATATGGCTCACACATCTGACTCCAGAAAAAAGTTCGACAGAAAAAATATCGTTCCTTTGATAGTGGTGTTGGTCGCCATACCCCTGTATATAGCCGAAGTAGCTTTCTTCGGATACCGATTCGGGATCGATATCGGAACCGGCCCATTTGCAGTGCGCTTTGGATCGGGCATCGAGTACCCATTCGGAGGACCGCCGACTGTACCGGAAGGACCAAGGCTCAGTAGTGTTGCCCTTCTACCAGTAAATGCATCAGGCGAAGGTACGATACAAGGGATGCCGACTGGCGCAGCAAGCTGCGATGAAAGCGAAGGGTCATTTGTCCTGGTGCTTGATCCCGCGCCTGCCGACCTACCAGCCAAAACGACGCTTAATGTCTACTTCAACTATTCAACAAAATCCTACAGCGGCACCCGCCTGCTTGGTGATCCACTCACCGCCATGAATGCTCTTTCAGGATCCAATGACGCTGACCCAACTGATGTCGCCGCCGTGAGGGTACATTTCCACATCAAGGGGGGCAAGGTTTTCGCCAACCGTCTTGACCTCTCAAATGAGTTTCCTCCAAACTTTAAACCCTAATTAGCCTTGATGTAGTCTTATATTGACGTTGGATCTTACCAAGCATAACTACCGAAACTATTTCAATTTTCAGAAATGAATGAGGTCCAGGTGCTCAAGGAGAATCTTGAGACCGAGCAAGATCAGAATAACGCCGCCAGCAAACTCTGCTTTTGCTTTGAACTTTGCGCCGAAGATGTTTCCGATCTTTACGCCGAGCATCGAGAATACGAGCGTGACCACTCCGATGAGCACAACAGCCGGGAGGATGCTGACCTCCAGAAACGCGAATGACACCCCTGCAGCCAGCGCGTCAATGCTCGTCGCAATGGCCAGCGGCAGCATCTTTGCAGGCCGCAGATGAGCTTCTTCGCCGCCAGACTCCGCTTCGTCGGTCTTCTCTTTCTTGAGACTCTCAAAGATCATCCGAATCCCGATAAGTCCAAGCAGGATAAACGCGGCCCAACCGCTGAATGACGCAACCCTTTCGGCGAACAAGCGCGCCACAAAGTAGCCGATCAGCGGCATGGCAGCCTGAAATACACCAAAGTACAGGCCTACAATCAGGGCGTTTCTCAGCGAGGTCTTCCTCAGTAATAACCCAAGGCTGACCGAGACGGCAAAGGCATCCATGGAAAGCCCTACGGCAGTTAATAACAGCTCAATAAATCCCATGGGTACATCTTACCAGCTCGGAACATTCCTGGAATCTGCACCCAGCGTGCGAAATACCCAGGCAGACCCTATTATGCTGCGCTCCTACCCTCAACCCACTTTTTTAGTTCCAGCAACGCAGGAATCAACTTTTCCCCATCACTGGATAACGAGTATTCAACCATCGGGGGAACTTTATCATATTGAACTCGCGTTACTAATTTATAGCTTTCTAGTTCCTGGAGAGAACGCGTCAGCATGATATTTGTAATCCCGTACACCTGTCTTTTCAGCTCATTGTAGCGCAACGTGCCAAAAGACAGGCGCCATAAAATAGGCAACCGCCATTTACCTCCCAATATATCCATAGCCTCCAAAATCGCGCAATTTGCGTCACGACTATTTTCTTGTGTCACAGCTTATCACCTCATTTTTAAGGAACAAAATTGTGCGTACTTCACTATTTGTTTCCATGCTTCTATACTTAGTTAATTACGAAACAACCATATTGTAAAAGAAGGATCTACAATGAATATTCTCGCTATCTGCGGAGCAGCCAATAAGCACCGCAACACCGCCACACTGTTGAAAAGCGCCTTTGATGGCGCTCTGAGCGTACCCAGCGCCACGGGGGAACTTGTCAATCTGTACGATCTCAATTTTCGGGGCTGCGTCGGCTGCCATTCGTGCAAATTGCTCGATGAAAGCAAATTCGCAAAATGCGCCACAAAGGACGATCTTGCCCCGATTTTGAAAAAAGCCATCGAAGCAGACGTGCTACTTATCGGCTCACCAATATATTTCAGCGATGTCACCGGCGAAACGCGTTCATTTCTGGAGCGGTATCTGTTCCCCGGTATAACCTACAACAAAGAACGGAAGCCAGTATATCCAAAGCGTACCAAAGTAGGCTGGGTGTTCACCATGAACGCGCCCGATGGAACCTATAAAGACCTCTTTGCGCGCCTGATAGGTATGACCGGCCAGATCATCGGTGAGTCAGAATACGTCACAGCCTGCCAGACACAGCAGTTACAAGACTATTCAAAGTACGCCGCAACGATGTTTGATGTAGAGATGATAGAAAGGCGCCATCTTGAGCAGTTCCCGAAGGATTGCGAAGCGGCGTTTCAAATGGGAAAACGACTTGCCCAAAAAGCCTCATAGAGCAAAGCAGAGTATTCTTAACCATCCCCCACAAAATGCCAGATTTGTAGGTTTCAACGAGGTCTTCCTCAGCGATAGCTCAAGGCTGGCCGAGACAGCAAAGGCGTCCATTGAAAGCCCCACAGCAATTAATAACAGCTCGACAAATCCCATGGGTACATCTTACCAGTTGGGACTGGCGAGGCGCCGTAACTAGTTCGCACGCGCGACAATAGCGTTGGCCACCGCCAGTGAAATTACCAGCAGCACCAGCCCGCCAATCACGCCAAAGATCGGCATCAGATACTGATGGGCCGTGAAAAACTGGACCACGCTGTTCAGGTTGCTCGCAAAGTTTTTGCGACTCATGAGTACTACGCCTAAGATTCCAAGAAAATAGGTGGGAACCATCGTGAAGATATAGGCCTTGGTAAAGCCGAACTTGAAGTAGAGCGGATAAGCGACCCCCACGGCGAAACAGTAGTACGCAAACGCGACCGAGAGCACCGCCAGGAACATAAAACTGTCAAGCTTCACGTTGAAAATACGGGAGATCGCAAAGGCCACAATGCTGCCAATGATTAGCGCCGCTACACTAAAGATCAAGGCATAAAGGTAGCGCCCGATCATCATCTCAATTTTTTTGAGCGGCAGCACCCCATACATCACGTCAGCATGGTTCTTCTCAAGCGTGGAGAACACGGTCCCGCCCAGCACCACAGAGAACAGCAGCACCAAAGCCAGCGACAGATAGGGCTGCTTGGCGCCTGCCCCGACGATGACCAATGCCATGATCACGATCATCGGCAGACGCAGGCCCGCTTTTGCCGCAAAGAAATCAAGTTTTAGGGAATGCAGGATGCGCCCTGCGCTGGTAGTTCCCGTATTCATCGCGCCTCTCCTTTGCTGATATAGACCAGGATCTCGTCGATGGTCGGCGGCTCGATCGTCAGGTCGGCGGCAAGCCCCGTCACCTCGCTTGCCGGCAGCATCCCGATAAAGCCGTCGCGCGTAGCCGACTGCCCAATAAGCTTATGGCGAAGCTCGTCGGACAAATCCTCTTTGCCGCCTTTGACGATGCTGAAATGTTCCAGCAACTCATCCTTTTTGCCGGTATAAAAGATATGCCCGTGATCGATCAGCGTGATGTAATCAGCGATCCGGTCCAAGTCGGAGGTGATGTGCGTTGAGAAAAATACGCTCTTCACCCCGTCGCCAATGTAGTCGAGCAAAATATCGAGCAGCTCGTCGCGCGCGACCGGGTCAAGACCACTGGTCGGCTCATCAAGAATGAGCAACCGCGCGCCATGCGACATCGCCACCGCCAGCATGAGCTTCATCTTCATGCCGCGTGACAGCTCGCTGATCTTCTTGTTGCTCGCCAGCTCGAACTGCTTGAGATAGCCTGTGTACTGGCTGTGATCCCAGTTCTGATAGAAGCCAGAGACGACTTTCTCGACTTCAGCGACGCGCCAGGTGTCGACGAAGAATATCTCATCGAAAACCGCCGCCAAATCCTGTTTGATCGCTAGCTCATCGCGCAGATTATCAAGCCCGAGAACTTTGATCTCTCCCCCATCACGCCCGATCATATTGAAAATCAACTTGATCGTGGTGGTCTTACCGGCGCCGTTCTGCCCTACAAAGCCCATAATCGAGCCCTCGGGCAAGGTGAACGAGACATCGTTGAGTGTAAAGTCATCATAGGTCTTACGGAGGCCACGCACCTCCAGCGCATCAGACATAGATTCTCCTTTTTCTTTAAAGCCATTACTAGGCTACCACTATGCCCTATCGAATTCATTGCCAGGCAAAAGTGTCGCGCCGAGATCCCGGGTCAAGCCCGGGATGACGAGGGCGCCTGGGATGACGTTGGGGAACTTACTCCAGGAAGTCGCGGAGCTTGGTGGAGTTGCTGGGGTGGCGGAGCTTGTTCAGCGTCTTGCTCTCGATTTGGCGGATGCGCTCGCGGGTCACACCGAACTCGCGCCCTACCTCCTCCAGCGTGCGGGCATGACCGTCAAGCAGGCCAAAGCGAAGCTCGATGACCTTGCGCTCGCGTTCGCTCAGCTCTCCAAGTACCCAGTTCAGCTGCTCCTGCAGCATCGTGAAGTTCGCAGCGTCGGCTGGGCCCTGGATCAGCTCGTCTTCCAGGAAGTCGCCGAGCTGGCTGTCCTCCTCCTCACCGATCGGGGTCTCAAGGCTGACCGGCTCCTGGCTGATCTTTAAGATCTCGCGGATACGGTCGCCATCAAGGCCCATGCGTGCGCCGATCTGCTCCGGTGAAGGATCCTCGCCGAGTTCCTGAACCAGCGCGCGCTGGACGCGGACCAGCTTGTTGATCGTCTCGACCATGTGGACCGGGATGCGGATCGTACGTGCCTGGTCGGCGATGGCGCGCGTAATGGCCTGGCGGATCCACCAGGTCGCGTATGTCGAAAACTTGAAGCCTTTGGTGTAGTCGAATTTCTCGACCGCACGGATCAGGCCGAGGTTACCCTCTTGGATAAGATCCAAAAACGACATGCCGCGACCAATGTATTTCTTCGCGATGCTGACCACCAAGCGCAGGTTTGCCTCGATCAGCGCCGCCTTGGCCTCCATGCCGATCTGTTCCTGGCGAATCAGCTTGCGCATCTCCTGGCGCGGTAGCACTTTGCTGGTCTCATCGGCCTCTTCAAGCTTTTCAGTCGCTTCAAGGCCGATCTCGATCTTTTTGGCCAGGTCGACCTCCTGGGCCGCATTTAGAAGCGGCACTTTACCGATCTCTTTCAGGTACATGCGCACCGAGTCAGCCGTCAAGCCACCGGACGTGCGCTCACGCCGCCTGCTCTGCTTGCTTTTTGCCGGAGTCTTGGAGGTCTCCCGGATCATGCTTTCAAGCTCTTTGATATCAATATCAGCCGAGGCGCTCAGGTCAGGAGTCTCAGCAGTCAGCACGCCCAGATCGACCGCGACCTCTCCGTCCTCGCCTTCCGGGGCCAGCGTGGCAATGACCTCTTCGTCGCCTTCTTCGGCGCTCCCTGTCGCCGCTTCTTCCTCTTCTTTCAGGATCGAGAGCGCCTCTTCGGCATCAAGCGCTTCATGCGCTTGCGCGTCACGGATCGTGATCCCTGCATCCTTGATGAACGTATAGATAGTATCGACGTCATAGTTCTGCTCAACCAGGTGGCTGAGGGCATCCTGGATGACGTCATCGTCAAGGACGCCGGTCTGCTTCCCCTCAACGATCAGCTCCTCAAAATGCTGCGTCATGTCATCATCGAACTTAAGTTGCTGGGCAAAATCCTGCACGGCCTGATGAGTCTTTGCCTGGTCGACCTTTCTCGTCGCCGTCGCGGATTTTGTATTTGAAGTCCTTTTAGGCACAATTATCTCTTTTCTGCTGTACTAGTTATAGCGTTTTGCACGAAGCTCCTGAAGCTCTCTTTCCCGTCTGATCAAGGTCTCGAAAAGCTTGTCAGAATCCTGAGAGGAACGCATCTGGGTCTTAATCTGTATGACTTCAGACTGAAGCTTTGCTTCGTGCAACTGCTGTATAAGGACCCTGGTGCGAGTTTCCAGTGCGGACTCTTCCTCATTCATACTACCATACCGCTCTGCCAACACTGGCAGTGACGGAAAACTCTTCAACAACTCTTCATCAAGTTTTTTCTGAGGAGTTTTCGGACTATATGTGTATAAGGCTTCAGCTACTTTACGATAAGCTGGCTCGGTGAACAGTTCAGGAGAGAAGTCGGCCCAGCACGCTTGACGTACTTCCGGAAAGAGAAGCACCAGCGCGAGCAAATCCTGCTGGCTGCTGACCCCCGGCTTGACCGGATTTGCCAGAAGTGAAACAACACTGCGCGCCTTCTGGCTCTCCTCTGGAAAAACTTGTCCGCCAGAGGCGCCTTCTGCCCCCTCATCGGCTACCACACCACGAAGAGAAGCACCTCTTGCCTGGCGATCGCGCCGTGCGGCGGCTGCCTCAAGTTCAGCCAACACCTGGCGCAGCTCGACAGTAGAGCCTGCCGCAGCAAGCTTGTCCGCAATGAGTTGCGCATATTCCGAGCCCAAAAGCGACCCGTGCAGGCTGGCGATGACCTCGACCGCGTCGCGCAGCGCACTCTGACGTTGCTCGGGACGATCAAGATTCCAGCGAGCCAGGCGCCTGTCGATCGCGAACTCAAAAAGTGAACCCGCCGCATCGATGAGCTTCTGCAGGTGCTCCTTGCCCTGCGGCGTCGCTACCAGCTCGGCCGGATCAGCCTCACCCGGGATAAGGACAACATCGAGCTGGAGTGGGTTGCTCGCGAACTCCGGCATCACCGTCTGCTCAATGAATTCGACGGCCCGGTCGGCCGCTTTCTGCCCCGCCGCGTCGCCGTCGAACACATAGACGATGCGCTTCGCGAAGCGTGAGAGCAAGCGCACCTGGGTGGCGTTGAGCGCCGTGCCCAGCGTGGCGACTGCAGTAGTAAAGCCCGCCTCATGCAGGGCGATCACATCGGTATAACCCTCAACGACCAGCGCGCAGCTTTGCTCGATGATGCTGCGCCGCGCCTGGGCGATACCGTAAAGATGGTCTGACTTATGAAAAATGGGGGTATCGTTGCTGTTAAGATATTTGGCCGCAGGCATCCCCGCGCCCGGGGCGGCGCTCAGCCCCTCGACCACGCGCCCACCAAAGGCGATCGGTCGTCCTTGCAGGTCAGAGATCGGAAACATCACGCGCTCGAAGAAACGGTCACGATAAGCGCCATTGCGCTGAACCACGACGTTGGCGGTGACCATGTCGGCAGGTTTATGGCCTTTCGACTTCAGGTGCTCGAAGAGCTGCCCGTGGCCCGGCGCATAACCCAGCTGCCAGCCGGTCGCAACGTTAGTGCCGAATCCGCGCTTACCCAGGTAGGCGCGCGCCGCATCCTGCGCCGAACCTTTGACGCGCAAAAGCTGCTCGTTGTAGAAACGCGCGGTCTCAGCACAGACGGCGCGCAGGGCGTCAGTCTGGGCCTTGCGCGCGGCAGAGCGTGGGTCGATGGTCAACTCGATATGGACGCGCTCGGCCAGGAAGCGCACCGCTTCAGCGAAGTCCATCCCCTCGGTCCGCATCACGTAGCCAAAAGCGTCGCCGCCTTCGCTGCAGCCAAAGCAATGCCAGAGGCCGCTGGCCGGATCAACCTTAAACGACGGCGTCTTCTCATTGTGAAACGGGCAGCACCCCCACCACTGGCGCCCCCGCTGCTTGAGTTGGACCCGCTCGCCAATCAACCCTACCAGATCGGTCGCGTCACGAACCTTCGCAATATCTTCATCGGAGATGTAGGCCATCGGGCGCTCCCTGTGCTTTATACGCCCTGAAGCGCCCAGCGCGAGGGAACATAGAGCTCCTCATAAACGCGGATCGCAAAACGATCGGTCATGCCACTCACATAATCGATGACCGCCTGGACCGGGTCGGTGGCAGCGGTCGCCTGATACTCTGAGGGCAAGGCTTCAAGATGATCCAGGTAGTGGGAAAAGAGTTGCTCGACTAAGCGCTGCGCCTTGGGACCCTCCGATTTTGCTGATGGCGAGGAATAGACTGCCTCAAACATGAACGCCCGCATGTCAAGCAAGGCACGTTCGACTGGGCCGGAAAGCGCGATGTGATCACGGCTGGCGCTCGCTTCCACCATGTCCTCGATCAGCGTTGTGAGGCGCTCAGCCAGGCTGTGGCCCAGTACCGCGGCAGGACCAACAGGCAGGTCATCCTCGGTAAGTAATCCCGCGCGCTGCGCGTCGTCGATGTCATGGTTGATGTAGGCCATACGGTCGGCGGTTCGTACGATCTGGCCCTCCAGAGTGGCCGGAAGGTGCTTGCCCGAATGCCCCAGGATGCCGTCGCGGGTCTCCCAGCAGAGGTTCAAGCCCTTGCCGTCATACTCCAGTTGCTCGACGACACGCAACGACTGCTCCACATGTTTGAATCTGCGTGGCGCCTCCGGATAGCGGTCGGCGATAGCGGCCAGCGCCGCGGTCAGCGCCTCCTCGCCCGTGTGGCCAAAGGGCGTATGCCCCAGGTCATGCCCTAAGGCGATGGCTTCTGTTAGATCCTCGTTGAGCGCCAAACTGCGCGCGACCGTGCGCGCGATCTGGCTGACCTCAAGGGTGTGCGTCAGCCGCGTGCGGTAATGATCCCCTTCCGGGGCGATGAATACCTGCGTCTTGTGCGACAGGCGCCGAAACGACTTGCAATGAAGGATGCGGTCCCGATCACGCTGAAACTCGGTGCGCCGCGGGTCGGCCGGCCGGGGCCGCTGGCGTCCGCGCGTGGCGTCAGAAAACGCCGCATACGGGGACAACTCACGATGCTCGCGCGCTTCCAAATCCTCGCGTGTCAGTCCCGCATTCTCCGTCATGAAACCCTGTCTGCCCTGCTTATTTGTCGACGAACTGCGTCTCGGCTTTGCTCGCGATCGCCGCGCGCGCCGCCGCCAGTCGAGCGACCGGCACCCGGTAGGGCGAGCAGCTCACGTAGTCGATGCCACCGATGTTGTGGAACTTCACGACCGATTCCGGATCGCCGCCGTGCTCACCACAGACGCCGATGTGGATGCCCGGGTTGGCCGCCCGTCCGCCCTCGACGCCCATCTTGACCAGCTTGGCGACCCCGTCATCGATCGTCTCGAAGGGGTTGCGGGTCAGGATCTTGCGGGTCAGATAGTTGGTCAGGAACTTCGACTCGATGTCATCGCGCGAGAACCCAAAGGTCGTCTGCGTCAGGTCGTTAGTACCAAAGCTGAAGAAGTCAGCGACCGAACCGATCTCTTCGGAAGTCACGGCCGCACGCGGCAGCTCGATCATCGTGCCAATCGGGATGTCAACTTTGACGCCTTCTTCAGCGATGACCTCGTCGATGATGGCCTGGGCTTCACCACGAAGCGTTTCAAGCTCAGCCTTCACCGACACCAGGGGGACCATGATCTCGGGCCGCGGATCAAGCCCGCGCGCCTTAAGCTGGCAGGCCGCCCGCGTTATCGCGCGCACCTGCATGCCGTAAAGTTCCGGGAACATAATGCCCAGGCGGCAGCCACGCATACCCAGCATTGGGTTCATCTCAGAGAAGAAATCGATCTGCGCCAGCAACTTCTTCTTCTCCGCGACTACAGCGGCGTCAGCGCCGGTGCATTCTTCGCGCGTGATCTCAACTTCAAGTTCGCGTGGGCTGTCGAGGAACTCGTGCAGGGGCGGATCAAGCAGGCGCACCGTCACGGGCAGGCCATCCATTGCCTCAAAGATGCCGAGGAAGTCGGAGACCTGGACGTCTGCCAGCTTAGCCAGCGCCGCCTCGCGCGTGGACTCCTCGTCTGCCAGGATATAACTCTGGAGAATGGCTTTGCGCTCGCCAAGGAACATATGCTCGGTACGCGTCAAGCCAATGCCCGCCGCACCAAACTCGCGCGCCAGCTTGGCGTCCTCGGGATTGTCCGCATTGGCATGAACGCCGAGCGTACGATACTCATCGGCCCACTCAAGCACCACGCCGAAGTCACCGGAAACCTCGGGCTCGATCAGCTCGGCCGCTCCCAGGACGACAACGCCCGTCGTACCATCGATCGAGAGCAGGTCGCCCTCATGGATGACAACGTCGGTGCCCACGACCACGGCCTCTTTCTTCTTCGCGTCGATGCGCAGCGCCTCAACGCCGCAGACGCAGGGTTTGCCCATGCCGCGCGCGACGACAGCCGCATGCGAGGTCTTGCCGCCATGGCTGGTAAGGATGCCCTGGGCAGCTATCATGCCGTGCAGGTCATCAGGAGTGGTCTCCCAGCGGACTAAAATGACCTTCTTGCCCGCTTCGGCGGCTTCTTCAGCCTCATCGGCCGTAAAGATCGCCGTACCGACCGCGGCGCCTGGACTTGCGTTCAGGCCGCTCGCCAGCACATCATAGTGCTTGGAGGAGTCAAACTGTGGGTGCATGAGCTGGTCAAGCTGCTCCGGCTTGACGCGCATGAGCGCCTCGTCCTTACTGATGACGTCCGCATTGACCAGGTCGACCGCGATCTTGAGCGCGGCGCGCGCGGTACGTTTGCCGACACGCGTCTGCAGCATATAGAGCTTGCCTTGCTCGATCGTGAACTCAACGTCGCACATATCACGATAGCTCTCTTCAAGCACATCGAAGATGTGGTCGAGCTCCGCGCCTGCTTGCTCCAGGCCGGGCAAAGTCTTGAGTTCGGCGATCGGGCTCGTGTTGCGGATGCCTGCGACAACATCTTCGCCCTGGGCGTTAGTCAGGAAGTCACCGTAGTATTCATTGGTACCGTCGGCAGGATTGCGCGTGAAGCCGACGCCGGTGGCCGAGGTGTCACCCTTGTTGCCAAAGACCATCGTCTGCACGTTGACGGCGGTACCCAAATCATCGGGGATCTTCTCCATGCGGCGATAGTCCTGGGCACGTTTCTTGTTCCAGCTACGAAATACTGCCTCGATCGCCAGGCGCAGCTGCACCTGTACGTCCTGAGGGAACTCTACCTTGCCGTCTTTGACCAGCTCGGGGTTCTCCTCTGCGCTCACATTGTCACTGAAGATCTGCTTGAACTCCGCGGTCAACTCGCGCAGGTCATCGGCTGTCAGCTCGGTATCCGCGCTGACGCCGCGCTCGTGTTTCTTCATCGTGATAGCGTTTTCGAACAGGTCGCCATCGACTTCCATCACGACGCCCGAGAACATCTGGACAAAGCGACGATAGCTGTCCCAGGCAAAGCGCTCATTGCCCGTCTGGGCGATGACGCCCTTGATCGATTCGTCATTGAGGCCAAGGTTTAAGACGGTGTCCATCATGCCTGGCATAGAGAAGGCCGCGCCGCTGCGTACCGACACGAGCAGCGGGTCGTTAACGTCGCCGAACTTCTTACCCGTCTTGCGCTCAAGCTCGGCGTTGTGCACCGCGATGTCTTCTGCAAGCCCCTCCGGAAACGCCATCGGTACTGCGGTGGAATATTCGTTGCAGGTCTGGCAGGTGATGGTGAATCCAGGCGGAACCGGCAGGTCCATCCGCGCCATCTCGGCAAGGTTGGCTCCCTTGCCGCCGAGAATGTAGTTCATGCTACGATCGCCTTCGGTGTTGTTGACACCGTCGAGTCCCATCCCAAAGGAATAGATGCGCTTCACGTCCGACACGATGATCTCCTTTTCTCAAAGAATGAAGGTGACAGGAGGACGCCGCGTGCGCGACGCATCTCCACTCAAAATCATACCGCATCAACGGTCGCCTGTGGGTAACAACCATAAGAGTAACGTTGATCTGAGGATGTGTTTATTCCTCCATAACTCACGTTTTATTCAATTTTTCGGCTCTTTGGTAAGAAAAAGGTAAGGGCCTCCTGCTATGGTTTTGACAGACTTACCGCAAGCAACAGCAACCGCAAGTTTGGTTCATAGTCCGCTGCAGCTTAGTATATACTAGAATATATACTTTTCTGCCAGAGGAGATAGGGATATGATGACAGCAAAACTGTTCCAGAACGGCAATAGCCAGGCGGTCCGCCTTCCCAAGGAGTGCCGCTTCAAAGGTGAAGAAGTATGCCTGAAAAAGATCGGGGATCTGGTGGTGCTCTTCCCCTGCGATAAAGAGTGGGATATCTTTATGCAGGGGATCAATTCCTTTTCTGAAGACTTCGCGATCGACCGCCAGGACGGTCTGGCGCAGGATCGTGAGCCGCTATGAGTTATATGCTTGACACCAATACCTGTATCTTTGCCATCAAGAAGAATGAGCAGGTACTCGCCTCCGTTAAGAAGCACAGAGACGAAGGCCTCTGTATTTCTGACGTAACACTTTCAGAACTCGAGTATGGTGTCTGCCACAGCCGCTTTCAAGCGCAGAACCGTATCGCCCTGACACAGTTTCTTTCGATCATCACGCCACTGCCTTATGAAGAGAGGGCCGCGCATGAATATGGCGTCTTGCGAGCCGACCTCTGCCGACGCGGGTGCGTGATCGGCGCCATGGACATGCTGATCGCGGCACACGCGATCGCCGCTGGCATGGTTCTTGTTACGAACAACACCAAAGAATTCGAGCGGGTCAAAAGGCTGCGCCTTGTCGATTGGAAAAAATAATCCCCCTAAAACGATCGACACACCAAGCTCACGCTTACGCGTCGAGCGCTTCTACGTAGCGCAGGATGTCCTGGGCAACCTCCTCGATGGCACGGTTGGCTGTGTTGATTACGATGCAGCCCAATCGCCGCATCAGGTCGCGGGCATCGGCTAGCTCATATTCGATTGATTCACGCGAGGTGTAGTTGTCCAGGTGCGTGCCCAGTTCGGCAGCGCGCGCTGCCCGAACCTTCAGGAGCACCTCCGATGTCGTCATCAGCCCATAGATGCGACGCGGGTCGACTTCGAAGAGCTGATCGGGCGGATGGGATCCAAATGCAAGCGGCAGGTTGGCCACCTTCCAACCCTGGTATGCCAAGAATGTCGAAAGCGGCGTCTTACCAGAACGTGAAACCCCCACCAACACGATATCAGCCTCCAGCAGGCCTTCAGGGAGGCGCCCATCATCATGATTGATCGTATACTCCATGGCGTCGATGCGCCGGAAATAGGTCTCGTCGGTCGAGTGGATCGCGCCCACCTTACCGGTCGGCCGCTCGCCGGACAATCGGTAAATGTAGCGCACCGCGCGCCCCAGCAGATCGACCGCCTGGCAGCCCTCGTTGCTCAGGTCCTCCATCTTGTCGATCAGGTCCTGACGGGCAAAGGTATAGACAAAGAGATAGTTGTGCTCATGGCAATGCGGGCGCGCGATCTCTTCAAGCTCCGCAGGGTCATTGATCAGCGAGCTGCGGTTGAGGGAGAACTCCAGCAAGGGAAAGCGTGACTCCAACACGCGCGCAAAGGTCTCTGCCGTCTGGCCAAGCGAGTCACTCAACACGTGCAGGGTGAAGTGCTGGTGCTGTGTTGGCATAACGTGGCCTCCCCTCTCTCAGGCAATAAGCGCGCGAAAATCTGCGAACTGCTCGACCAGCGCAATGAAATTGTTCAGCAGCGCAAGGCGGTTGCGGCGCAAGGCCGGGTCTTCGTCCATGACCATGACCTGCTCGAAAAAGGTATCGACCGGGGTGCGCATCGTCGCAAGCAATGCAAGGAAGCGCTCGTAGTCACCCGCCGCCATCAGCGCGCGTGCCTCAGGCGCCAGCTCCTTGAGAGCGTTGGCAAAGGGGCGCTCTGGTTCTGTGAGCAGCGCGCCATCAACTTCACGCCCCACGGTCGGGTCACTCAGGTTCTTCGCGCGGGTAAAGGCCGTCGAGAGATCCTCATAATCGCTGCCTACCTCAACAAAGCGTGCCAGCGCCTTACAGCGGGCACGGGCATCCGCCGGACGGGCAGCTGACCTCGTCAGCACCGCCGTGACAGCCTGGGAACTGAAGCCTTCGTCGCGCAGGATCGTCTCCAGACGCGAGCGGAAGAAGGCCGCCAGCGCCTTGGCAATCGCGGCACGGTCAAAGTCCAGGCCCTCGTAGCCGGACAAGGCTGCTTCCATCAACGCCTCCGTATCGAGTGCTGATTCCTCCAGACCGATCTGCAAGATCCCAATAGCTGCGCGACGCAGGCCAAAGGGATCCGAAGAGCCCTTGGGGGCCTTGCCTGCCGCAAAGATCCCCGCGATCGTATCAGCCTTGTCCGCAACGGCAAGCAGCGCTGCTGCCTGCGAACGGGGCAACGCGTCGCCAGAAAAGCGTGGCGCGTAGTGGTCGGTTATCGCCAGGGCCACTGCCTCGTCCTCACCCTGGGCGCGCGCGTAGTGGCCGCCCATGACACCCTGCAGGTCGGTAAACTCGATGACCGCAGAACTTGTCAGATCGGCTTTCGCAAGCTCCGCTGCACGAAGCACCGTCCGTCGATCGAGCGTATCAAGGCCCCAGGCGTCAGACAGCCATTCGCTGAGCCTGACGATCCGGGCAGTCTTATCAGCCATCGTGCCAAGCTTATCCTGGAAGTTCAGGCCCGAGAGCTTTTGCGCCCAGGCAGTGAGCCCGACCTTGCAGTCCTCATCATAGAAAAACGCCGCATCGGCCAGACGCGCGCGCAGGACCCGCTCATGACCCGCGATGATCTGACTGTTATAAGCCGGATCCCCATTGCTGACCACGATGAAATGGTTGTCAAGACGCTGTTCCTCATCGACATGCTCGATCGCAAAATAGCGCTGATGGGTGCTCATCGCATCCTCGAGTATCTCACGCGGGACGCGCAGGAAGCTTTTGTCAAAAGTCCCGACCAGTACGGTCGGATACTCGACCAGGTTGACCACCTCATCGAGTACCGCTTCCGGGATTTGCGCCTCTCCGAAAGGTTCAGCAGCAGACTGCACGCCTTCGACGATCATCGTGCGGCGCTGGTCCTGGTCGACGATCACGCGGTTGCCACGCAAGACGTTCTTATATTCATTGGGGGTCGCGATCACCACGGGGCCATGCCCTACGAAACGATGCGGCATCGTCGTAACGCCCGACTTCAACTCACCAAAGGCCACGGGAATCGCCACGGTACCATAGAGCGCGAGCAGCCAACGCACCGGGCGCACGAAGCGCTCATCACCCGAGCCCCAACGCTGTGAACGTTTCCAATCAAGGCCACCAAGCAGATCGGTCAACAGCTGCGGCAGCAGCTCCACAGCTTGCTCGCCCTTCTGCTCAACAGTCGCGCAGACGTAATCGGTGCCACCTTCTTCGCGAACCTCGGTCTGATCAAGCGTAAGCCCTTTGCTGCGCAAGAAGCCCTCTAAAGCCTTGGTTGGCTGGCCTTCGTCGTCGTAAGCAACGGCAGCGGCTGGACCACGGAAGTTGAGCTGGGCGTCTTCCTGACAGTCAAGCAAGCCCTTGACCAGCAATGACAGGCGGCGCGGCGTCGCATAGACCGTCAAGCCCTCGTATCTAAGGCGAGTGGCGGACAAAGCGTCCTCAGCCAACTGGCGCATCTGGATAATTGCAGCGTTAAGGGGGGTCGAGGGCATCTCCTCAACACCGATCTCGAAAAGCAGCTCATGGGCGGATGGTTTCATCATTATTCGCTCACCTCGCCCTCTGGCATAAGCACTTCTGGAGCAGGATTGACCAGCTCCTGGTAAGCGGCACAGCAGGCTTTGGCGAGTGTGCGCACCCGCAGGATGTAAGCAGCACGCTCGGTCACACTGACGGCGCCGCGCGCATCGAGCAGGTTGAAGGTGTGGCTGCACTTCAGCACGTAGTCGTAGGCCGGGAGCACGTAACCCGCCTCAAGCGTACGCAGGCACTCGCGCTCGTAAGCGTTAAACTGCGTGAGGAGCAGATCGACATCGGCAATCTGGAAGTTATAGGCGGAGTACTGCTGTTCATCGGCAAGAAACACATCGCTATAGGTTGTCACACGACCGCTCTCCGGTTCACGCGCCCAGACCAGGTCATAAACGCTGTCGACACCCTGGATATACATGGCGAGGCGCTCCAGGCCATAGGTAACCTCGGACAGCACCGGTTTGACCTCGAAGCCGCCCACCTGCTGAAAGTACGTGAACTGCGTGACCTCCATGCCGTTGAGCCAGACCTCCCAGCCCAGGCCCCAGGCGCCGAGCGTCGGCGACTCCCAGTCATCCTCAACCAGGCGCAGGTCGTGCTGCGCGGGGTCAATGCCGATGATCTTGAGCGAATCGAAGTAGAGGTCAAGGATGTTATCCGGACTTGGCTTGATGACGACCTGAAATTGGTAGTAGTGCTGCAGGCGGTTAGGGTTCTCGCCATAGCGACCGTCGGTAGGGCGCCGTGAAGGTTGCACGTAGGCCGCGCGCCACGCGCCTGGTCCCAGCGCTCGCAGGGTCGTCGCCGGATGAAAGGTACCCGCCCCGACCTCGGTGTCATAAGGCTGCAGGACTACGCAGCCCAAATCGCCCCAGTAGCGCTGAAGCGTCAATATCATATCCTGGAACGTAAGCGGAGCAGATGTCGCCATGGCCGTCCTTCTCTATCAATCAAATGCTTGTTTTTTAGTGTAACGCAACGGCCCTTGCCTGAGGTTGCCAGTACAGTGACGAAGAGCGCCTGCTTACTTGTCTTCCTTTATATGGAGGAACCACCAGATAAAGGCCCAGAAGAGCGACACCATGGCCGAGACGCCAACGAAAGCGAGCTGCATCGTCTTTAGGGGTATTCCCTCAAAGCCGCTCGCATGGATGCCGCCTCCGGCCAGATAAAGCATGAACACCAGGTAGGCGCCCCAGATAACGACCAGGCCAATGGCCAGCGGGATGAGCTTCTTTAGTTTCATTCCTCACCATACTTTCTATGCTGCAAGCAGCTCTTTACGTGGTCTGCCGGATTTACGAGCGGAATGCCTTAGAACTTCGACATCAGAACGGCTATGTAAGTAGTCCCTGCCCTGCTTGTAAGCCGCTATTTTACCAGAAGCTCGCAGCTGAGCGACGCGCTGTTTGTTAACGCAAAGCATTTTCATAACATCCTCAGTTGTTAACTCACCATCAATGAGCGGGGCAACATCAACCGATACGATCACATAGATGTCATCAGAGTGGAGTTCAATATCAAGATCAGGCGCCGGTGGGCCATCCTTATCGTGTAAGTAATCAAAAAAGTAAGTTTCGAGGGCGTCGGAGGCCATGCACAACGCGTCATCAAGATCATTGCCCTGTGTCACCAAATCAAGCTGCGGGAACTCCACCGTGTAGCCATATTCATCCTTGCAGAGGCGCGCCGCATAAGTCATACGTTCTTTCATATCCAGTACTCTCTTTCTTCCAAACGCGGGCGATTATCGCCAGCCCACCTTCCTCGCTATGCTCATATAGGTATTAGGGTGTAAGGCTCCTTTCGGAATAACGGTTGTTCCGAACTTTGGGTGCTTAAACTTCCGATGTGAACCCTTCCCGCCTCCTTTTATCTCTTCCCAACCCTCTTTCTTTAACCGAGCAATAACTTCTTTGTCAGTAAAGATGTCCATTTCCCTCTGCCCTATCTAATTATACTAGACTATAGTCTAGTATATGGTCAAGTGCTTTCAGTGCATTATCAACACCAGAAAAACGCACCCTCTTATCCAGCCAGCCATGACCCTAACAGATAGTGCTTACCAACTTCTTACAAAACAGACCGAAACGTGTATAAAACATGACCTATGGAGAAATCTCCACAGTACTCGATACAGAATTTCTCGGAAACGCTTACAGCTGGATTCTGCGACTACGCGCAGAATGGCAGGGGTTAGATTATGGATTGAGTTATCCTTGCTGCTGGTAGAATTCCAGGGCCTTTAAGCGGGCGGGAAAATGTTCCTGGGCGAAGGTGGCAACCAGGGTGAAGAGGTCGCGCAGGAGCTCGGGGGCAAGATCATAAGCCGCGGCTTCGGCGAAGGTCGCACCCAAAAGCGTGCGCAACCAGGCGAGAGCGGCGGCAGGATACGTGTCAAGCGGGATGAACTGCCCGGCGCCACAAGTGGCACAGATGACGCCACCAGCTTCCGCTGACCAGCAGAAGCGCTCGTCGAGATCCCGGGTCAAGCCCGGGATGACGGGGGAGGCAGGGATGACGGGGGCGTCTGGAATTGCGGAGGCGGCAGGCATTGTGACACCGCGCCCGCAGATCGCGCACTCCTCAAGGATCGGGCGATAGCCCAGCACCGCAAAGAGCTTCAGCATCCAGGCAACAAGCAGTTGCAGCGCCTTATCCGCTGCGCAGGCGTCCATCACATCAAAAAGCGTCGCAGACATCTCTGCGAGAAACTCGGAGGCCTGCGCCTGAGCCGCCACGATCTCAAGCATCTCAGCCGCTACGCTTGCCACGAGCAGCTTGTCGTAGTCATCGCGCAAGCTGGCGTGAGTGTCGACCGTGCGCACATCGCTGACAACATCAAGGCTGCGCCCCGTTGCGAACTGGCCTTCCAGCACCGTGAAGGGCTCAACGCGCGCGCCGAGGCGCGACCCCGGCTTGCGCGCGCCCTTGGCCACGGCACGTAGCTCGCGTCCATCGGTCGCGACGAGCGTGATGATAAGATCGGCCTCCCCCAGCTTGGTCTTCTTCAATACTGTGGCGCGGGCGCTGTAGGTCGGCATAGTCGCTCTCCTGTCCTCGCCGACCTAGTCGCCGTAGCCAAAACGCCGGATCTGCGCGGCGTCTCGACGCCAGTTCTTCTTCACTTTGACCCGCAGATCCAAAAACACTTTAGTGCCAAGCAATCGTTCCAGATCGACCCGTGCTTCGCTGCCGATGCGTTTGATCTGCGCGCCACCCTTGCCCACCACGATACCTTTCTGGGACTCCTGCTCGACATAGATGACCGCAGAGATCCGGGTAAGCGCACCATCCGGCGTCTGCTCCAGGTCGTCAAGCGCCACGCCGATAGCATGCGGTACCTCGTCGAAAGTCAGGCGCAGGGCCTTCTCGCGAATGAACTCCGCAACCATCACTTCAAGGGACTGGTCGGTCGTCATGCCCTCGGGAAACCAGCGTGGGCCTTCCGGCAGCGTAGCGGCAACTGCCTCGACAAACTCCGCCAGGCCAGCGCTCGTCGGCGCCGCCGTCTCAAGGATCGCGGCAAAATCTGCCAGCTCCGCGACCGCTGCGCGTTGCGCCGCAATACGGTCCGGCGTCGCAAGATCACACTTGGTGAGCACCGCCAGGCGCGGGATCTTCGCATCGGCGCCCGCAAGCAACTCGGCGACCCAACGGTCCCCTGCTCCAACAGGTTGTGTAGCATCGACCAGGAAGCAGAGCACATCCACATCCTCAATGGCCTTGTAAGCCGCCCGGTTGACTTCCTCACCAAGGGCGTCATGTGGTTTATGAAGACCGGGGGTATCGACCAGGATGACCTGGGCATCCGGCAAGTTCAGAATTGCGCGCAGGCGATGGCGCGTGGTCTGCGCCCGGTCGCTCGTGATGGCAACCTTTTCGCCCACGAGCGCATTGGTAAGCGTCGATTTGCCCGCATTAGGCCGTCCGACCAGCGCGGCAAAGCCACTATGAAAAACCTTTGTCACGCCGTGCGCGTCAGAAGTGACCAAGCAGATCAACTCTTTTCGTGAGGCGCTCGCATCACAAAAGCCCAGAGCGCGAAAGCAAACGCCAGCATGACCAACAGGACGCTCACATTAAAGCTGGGGGTTCCCGGCGCAGGCGCCTGGCGCCCAAAAGCCTCAGCGTACCAGATGATCTTCGGCACAAACACCACGCAGCCCACGATCACCGAACCCAGCGCCATCATCAACACTGCCCCAGCCGCCATGTCTTTGGCATGTTTGGCCAGCGGATGTTGCTGGGGGCTGGCCAGGTCCACAAGCGCTTCGATTGCCGAATTCATGGTCTCAAAAGACAGTATGCCGAAGATGCACAGTAATACCGCCACCAGCTGCCAACCGCTCACACGAAAGTACGCGACAGCCGCGCCGACCAGCAACGCGACGCAGACCTCGATCTGCGCGTTACGCTCATGAAGCAACACTTCGAACAGTCCCGAGAAAGCACAGGCCAGGCTGCGGCCGAAGCTCTGTCGCGGTATGGGCGCCCCGCCACTCACTGATTGATCTCCCAGGCGGCCAGAATCGACTGCTCGCGGTTCTCCATAGCCTCAGCATCCTCAGGCTCGATATGGTCGTAGCCCAAAAGGTGCAGCACTCCATGCACCAACAACAGGTTCAACTCCGCCTCAATAGTCTGGCCATACTCACGCGCCTGCGCCTCGGCGATCTCGGGCGCGATGATGATGTCACCGAGCGTCACGGGCTCATCGCCTTCGACCATCAACTGTGGGTCATCACAGGGAAAGCTCAGGACGTCGGTCGGACCTTCCATCTCACGATAGCGCTCATTAAGTTCTGCCATCTCTCCCACATCGACCAAGGCGATCGACACCACGCAAGCCTCAGGCGCCTCTTCACGCGCTAGCGCGAACTGTGCCAGGCGCACGAACGCCTGCAGGTCAAGCACCTCTGGTTCGCGATGTGAAATGATCTGGATTTCCATCATGCCTCGCTCTCCTCTATGTCTGAGAGCTCCATCTGCCGCGATCCGCTCTCATACTCCTCATAGGCCGCCACGATATGCTGCACCAGCCGGTGGCGCACGATATCTTTGCCGGTCAGCTCGACAAACGCAATGTCATCGATGTTGACGAGTACCCGGGTGACGTCCTTGAGTCCCGAGCGCCCACGCTTCAGGTCGATCTGCGTCACGTCGCCGGTCACAACGATCCTGGAATTGAAACCGAGACGCGTCAAAAACATCTTCATCTGCTCGCGCGTCGTGTTCTGCGCCTCATCAAGTATCACAAACGAGTCATTGAGCGTCCTGCCCCGCATAAAGGCGAGCGGCGCGATCTCGATAACCCCGCGCTCGATCAGCGCAGCCGATTTCTCCGCGTCCATCATGTCGAAGAGCGCATCGTAGAGCGGGCGCAGGTAGGGGTCGACTTTCTCTGTGAGCGAGCCGGGGAGAAATCCCAGGCTCTCGCCTGCCTCGACCGCCGGGCGCGTCAGGATGATGCGGCTGACCTCTTTGCGCTTGAGCGCCTCGACCGCAAGTGCCATCGCCAGGTACGTCTTGCCCGTGCCGGCCGGACCGATCCCAAACGTGACCGTGTGGGTCCTGACCGCGTCCAGATAGGCCTTTTGCCCTGCGGTCTTGGGTCGGATCACCTGGCCGCGATGCGTTGTAACGATGTCACTGGTGAGCTGGCTCGGACGTGCCGTGCCATGCGTCAGGCTGTCGATCGCACCTTCGACAAGCACGCGGGTCAAGGTCTCGCCGTGGCTTACAAGGCTGATCAGCTCACTGAAAAGCGCCTGCAACGTGGCCACCTCAAAGGAGCTTCCGCAAAGCTTGACAAGGTTACCGCGCACGCTGATATCAGCGGCGAAGCGCTCCTCGATCAGGCGCAGCCAGGCGTCGCGCTCACCAAGCAGCGCAACCGGATCAAGGTCGGATGGTAAGGTCAGCTCAAGGGTAGCCGGGGCGTCTGGTTTCTGTGCGGGGCTGAAATGGGTATCGGTCACCGTCGTCACTCCCGCTTACCGCTGGTCCGCCACAAAGAACAGCGCAACAGTACCCGGGCCCGAGTGAGCGCCAATGACCGGATCGATGATGTTGAAGATGATGTCATCACGCGTGATATTGAAGCGCTCACAGACCAGATCGGCCACGTAGAGCGCGTCGTCGGCGCAGTCCCCATGGCTGATCGCGATCAGGCTGGTGTCGAGCGGACGGGTCGCGGTATCGGCCATGCGATCGACCAGCGCCTTGAGCGACTTGCGTCGATTGCGCACTTTGGCGACCGGTACCAGCTTGCCTTCGTCATCGAAATGCAGGATCGGTTTGACATCCAGCAACGTACCCGCCATCGCAGAGGCGCGCGAGAGGCGGCCGCCGCGGAACAGGAACATGAGATCATCGACCGTAAACGCATGCCCCATATGCAGGATGTTCGCGTCCAGCCAAGCCCGTACCTCGTCGAAGCTGGCGCCCTCATCATCACGCAGGCGCGCGGCCTTCAGCGTCAAGAGCCCCTGGCCTAGGCTGGCAGCCAGGCTGTCGATCGCGACGAAACGGCGCTTGGGGTACTTCTCCTGCTGCTCGGCGAAGTAGTTGCTCACCACGTTAAATGAGCCGGAGATCCCCGATGAGATCCCAAGGTAGAGCATGTCCTCATCGCTTGACTCGATGATCGGGTCAAGCACCTCTTTGCAGCTGCCATAACTGATGAGCGAGGTCGAGAACACTTCGCCTTCACGCATCATGTGATAAAAGCTCGTGAGATCGATGTCCTCACCTTTCAGGTAGCTGTAATATTCCTTGTCGCCCGCGTGAAAGCCCATGGGCAATATCTTCAGGTCATAGCGATCGATCAATGAAACGGGCAGGTTACTTGAGTTATCCCCAACAATGATAAAAGACATCAGGCCTCCGATAAGCTTGGAATGGACGTTTCGGGAAAATCGCCCCTCACGCTTTTCATCATATCAAATGGGAGAGAGAGTAACTCCCCTTGCACATGGTCTGCGGCAGAAATCCTCATACTGAGGTGTTCACGCGAAGTGAGTGTTGCCTGGTCGGTGAGCGGATCGAGCCGCTCGACCACCCATTCCAGAGTGCGTCCACGCTGAGATTGGGCATAGCTGGCGGCAAGCTCAGTGGAGAGTTCGCGCAAGCGAGCGGCACGTGCGGCGACCATCTGCGGATCGAGCGGTGGAAGTGTAGCCGCCGGCGTCCCCACACGCGGACTGAAGCGGAACACATGGATCTTCGAGAAAGCGCTGGCCTGGCAGAAGTTGTAGGTCGCTTCGAAGTCTGCATCGGTCTCGGCAGGATAGCCGACAATCACATCAGTCGCGATCGCCGCCTGGGGAGCTGCTGCACGCACGCGCTTTATCGCTGCCGTGAACTCTGCAGCCGTATAGTGGCGCCCCATCGCTTTCAGCACCTCGTCAGAGCCCGACTGCAACGGGATGTGGAGATGCTCACAAAGTACGCCTTCTGCCAGGAGCGCGCAGAGCTCATCGGTAACATCCGGCGGCTCAATGCTTGAGAGCCGGATGCGGTGGATGCCGCCCTGTTCATGAAGCGCGCGGATCAGTGCCGCTAGATTGGCGCCGGTCTCCAGATCGTGGTAGCGCCCGATGTTGATACCGGTCAGCACGATCTCCTGTGTGCCTTTTGCAGCCAGAGCCGCCACGCGAGAGACCAGCTCGCTCATTGGCGCCGACCGGCTCGCGCCGCGCGCATAGGGCACGATGCAGTAGTTGCAGAAATTCTCGCAACCGTCCTGCACCTTGACCGGCACGCGCGTATGAAAGACCGAACCCAAGGCAGGGGGTACGTTACCGGTCTCTCTGTCCGCAATCACCACTTTCTCGCTCAACTCGCGTAGTTGATCCGCATGCATCACAGCAGCGCAGCCGGTCACGAGCACTTGCTCGACATTCGGCAGCAAGGCGGCATGCCTCACTCCTTTGCGCACTTTGGCATCGGCCTCGCCCGTGACGGTACAACTGTTGACGGCATAGAGCTGCGCCTGATCCTCGTCACGCACCAGTTCGTGCCCCTCGGCCACAAGCCGAGCCGCAAGCTCTTCGCTTTCTACTTGATTGACTTTACAGCCGTAGGTTCGGATGTAGACACGCACGGTCAGGCCCCCTGTGATCAGTAGCCGCTGATCCAGTCTTTGAAGTCCTCGACGCCTTGTTTCCAACCGCGGAGCTTCTCGCCGATACCGCTTTTGCTTGCCAGCTCATCAGCGTCTGAGGTCGGCGAATCCCCCAGCTCGGCGCTCAACTGACGCAACAGCTCTTCTGCCTTCGGGCTGACTTTTTTAGGAACCATGACGTCCAGGTAGAAGATCAGATCGCCCCGCTGTCCTTCTTTATGAAGTTGCGGCATACCCGCGCCTTTAACGCGCACGCGATCCTTGGTCTGCGAGCCAGCCGGGACTACGACCTCGACTGGTTCCAGCAGGCCCTCGACCTTTTTAGTCATGCCCAGCGCTGCCTCGGTGATGCTGATTGGCAGACGCGCATGAAGGTTGGCGCCCTGGCGCTCAAAGCGATCATGGGCACTGACATGGATCGTGAAGATGAGGTCACCACTTCGCGCGCCGCGAATGCCCGCCTCACCCGCATCGCGTTTGCGAATGGTCTGGCCATCAGCGATGCCCGCAGGGATCTCCAGCGTGAAGGTCTCGCGGTCGATGACGCGCCCGGAACCCTCGCACTCATGACACGGGTTAGCAATATGTGTGCCGGTACCGCCACAGGTAGCGCAGGGCGTAGCCGTCTGCATCGTGCCAAAGAGCGTCTGGCGATAGCCGACCGTCTGACCGCTGCCGCCGCAGGTGGGACACTTGGTCGGCGCGCTCTTGTCGGCAGAGCCCGTCGCATCGCACTCGTCACAGGGCGCCAGGCGATCGTAGCGGATCTCGCGCTCGATGCCGGTAGCAGCCTCTTCGAGGGTGATCGAAAGCTGCATCGCCATATCGCGGCCCTCAAGCGTCACGCCCGCGCTACGCCCACTGACACCGCCGAAAAACGAGCTGAACAGGTCGCTCAGGTCGAAAGCGACGCCTCCGCCACCAAAGATATCATCATAGCTTCCGCCGAAGCCGCCGTTAGTGCCTACGGTGCCAAACTGGTCATACTGGCGCCGCTTGTTGGGATCTGACAAGACATCGTAGGCCGCGTTGAGCTCCTTGAACTTTTCTTCTGCATCGGGGGCATTGCTCACATCAGGATGGCACTCGCGCGCCTTACGGCGAAACGCCTTCTTTATCTCCTCGCTATCAGCATCGCGCGCTACTCCCAGCAGCTCGTAATAATCAGTGTTGGCAGAAGCCAAAGCCTACTCCTCGTAATAGAGCAGGGCGCGTGAGGCGCCCGCATGTCAGTTTTTGCACGGAATCCTCATTATAGCAGCTTGCCGGGCACTTCACGCCTGTCTCATCTGACGCTCAAAGCTTCAGCTTTACAGATACTTGCTGGCTTCACGGATCGAGAGCGGGGCCATCTGATCGCTGTGTGCGTCAATGAAAGCGCCCACCCATCCAGGATCGATCTTGCTGTACGCACGCAGCGCCCAGCCCATTGCTTTCGTGATGAAAAACTCCGTCTGGCCGAGGTTGTTCACGAGTATCTGTTGCAGTAACTGAGTGTCAGTCTGCTCCTTACGCGAGAGCTGATGGTCGATCGCGAGGCGCCGCAGCCAGAAATTATCGTCAGTACTCCAGGCAAGCAGGATCTTGTTGACCTCTGGATAGTTCAGTGCGATCCCCCCGACGACCGTGTCAAGATTGTCAACGGTATCCCACCACGACTTTGTCGTCGCCAGCCGCTTGATACGGGGGATGTCTTTGACCGTGAGCTTTTTCTCCATCGCATGCAGGTAGTCGAGCGCCAGGTACTGGAACTCTCGCTCCGGACGCTTCCAGCACGCGTCGATAAAGCCCCAGTTGACCTGTTCGGCTTTCCGGACTGCTTTAAGGAAGTCCTTCGCCAGCGCTTTACGCTGCGGCGTTTTGATCCCAAGAAACGCGAACTGATCGCGCATATAGGCGCTCATCTCAACGGCCTGCTGTGGGTCAGCCGCCGCTTCAAACGCCGCAAATACCTCCTGATAGTCCATTCTTTACTCCATTGTTTCTTTCGAAGGCTTTTTTGAAACTATTGGTGGTTTATTAATCTTATCCAATACGGTCTTGACCCAAGGATATCTGGCAATGTAATCATCGCTGCCTATATAGACACGCACCCGCTTTTCACGCTGGAAATAAAAGGTTGGCATAAATGCAAATACAAGGATCAGGCATATGATATTGACAATATCGCTTATTGCATTGTAGGCATTAGGCCCAGGTCCTACCGAAAATAGCCAGATGAACGCAACAATAAGAGCCACCATCCAATAGACAAAACGAACAGCACTTGTAATGAAAAAAACAGGCATGAAGATCGCTTTGCGCCTCACTAAGAGCACCATTGATGCAAGCGTAGCCAATGCAGTCATCACATTAGCACCCAACGTCGTCCATCGTAAAAGCGAGATCGACCCACCTACAGTAAGCGCAGTTCGAAAGCCACTTATAAGAGAAAAGAACGAAAATCCCGACAGAATGATGATATAAAACAGCATCCATCCGCCGAGCTTGGTGTAGTCACGATCTTTCTTTTTGGGCAACGGCTCTTTGGGGACAAACGTGGAGTGAGTTTTGCTTTCAGAATCTGGAGCTGGCTCTGGTTGAACTGGCTGTAAACTTCCTGCAGTTGACATCGGCAACCGACCAGGACGAAGCGTACCGCAAGCAGGACAGGCTACTTCACGCTCCGGAAAGTCCGCTCCGCATCTCACGCACACACTCATACGCTATCCTCCTCTGCTTTTGCTTACCTTTCCCAACACTATACCTTTCCGGCAAAGCCTCCGTCAATGCTCACTGAGACAGGGGTGAGACAGGGGGATCCCCCGTTGCGCTTTGCGTAGTCGAGTGAGTTCTGCATATATTTTTGCAGGATCTGCGTCAATCCGGAGCAGTTCTCTGAGGTATAGTAAAGATACACACCGCTCAGAAAGGATGGGCACTTGAAAGCAGTAGAGAATATCAGTCTTGCTGAGCTTACCGAGATGTCAGAACGCATGTATGGTGAGCTAGTGAAAGCAGTCGTCGACATAGAGCGAAAGGTCGTTGTTGTCGATGCCGACATGCACGCTGACGAGGAGTCCTGGCTGCTAGAGAACGGATCGAGACAAAGCGGCCTATGGGGCATCAATCTTTACCCTGAGTTTTTTGGAACCGATGACTTCATCGAGTTCGATTCGATGATCAATCTGCGCCCGACGCAACATAACCGCTCCCGATCAGTCGAAGACCCTGAAACGCGAGATAAGATCCGCGTCCTTATTGCAGAGGTTGTTCATGAGTAACTATCAGGTCGATCGTGATCGCTGGGCACAGTTGAGCATCTTTGAGCAGATGGGCAACGTTGGCTCTGAGGTCGGGCGCGCGATCAACGCCTGGCGTGCAGGGAAGCGGGAGCGCGCGCAAGGCGCCATTGATCGTGGCCTCGACCTGCTCGACGCAACTGCGGAAGTCTGGGCAAAGCAGAGATCGCCTCGCACGCGCGAAGTACTCCGTGCACGTGAGTGTTTTGCCGCGCTTTTCTATGGCGATACCTTTGAGCAGGACGCCGACGCACTTGAGCGCTACTTCATGCAATTCGCCTTTGCCGCCCGTGCCGGGCGTTAAGTTCTGTACCACAACATCTTTATAGTACGCCTGTAAGTATTTACGATTATGCAACACACCAGAAACCTACGGGCAGGCCGCCAGAAAACAGTTCGCCACAATGCTAGAATGGCACTATGAATACTTCTGAAATCGACCAAATAAGCGAGACACGCGCTAAAGCGCTATTCGGCACAAAGACCCTGACAGAGTTCCCTGTTGGCACCTGGGAGGGTCTGCGCGAGATCCATGAGTATCTGTTCGGTGGGCTGTATGACTTTGCGGGAAAGCTGCGCGAGGCAAATATCAGCAAGGGGGGATTCCGGTTTGCGAACTGCCTCTATCTGGAAGAGGCTCTTGGCAAGATCGAGCAGATGCCCGAAGAGACCTTCGAGGAGATCGTCGAAAAATATGCCGAGATGAACATCGCCCACCCCTTCCGCGAAGGCACCGGACGCGCTACAAGGATATGGCTCGACCTGATCCTGCGGAAGAACCTGGGGAGCTGTATCGATTGGTCGAAGATCGATAAGAGCGATTACCTTGAAGCGATGATCCGCTCCCACGTCAAGTCCATTGAACTGCGTGAGACCTTGCGCCCCGCGCTTACCGAAAAAATCGATGATCGCGACGTCTTCATGAAAGGCATCGAGCAATCCTATTACTACGAAACACCCGACTTCCGCTAGCTTGAAAACCAGACGGATCTCGTTGGCGCAGAGCCCGCTTCTACTCCTTAAACATCTCAAGATACTCAGCCGGGCTGAGTATCCACTCCCTGTCTGGAAAATGTCTCTTGTTTCCGGTTACCAACGGACAGAAGCAAAGTTCTGCCCCTTCATAGAACGGCCGATCAGATTCATCAGGAAAATCAAGATCAGCATGGGGAGGATCGACGTCGAAGCCATACGTTGTGATTATTTGGAAAAGGTCGCTTCTTTTCCTCGGATCAAGCTTTAGTTGGGGACGCGCAAGGACATCGCGGTACTCAGCCATTATGCGCGTGTCGTAGAAAACACGCAGCAGACCCTCAGCTACCAGGTCAACAAGTTCTACCGGTGGCGAACTCTGCATCTTCATAAGCCCGGATACCAGCACGTTGGTATCCATCACGACCAAACGCGATGCGCCCATGTCAGGCGCTCTTCTGTGCGCGTCGCTCGGCGCGTGACTCTGCGATGATCGCGTTTATCTCGTCCAGGCCCATGTTGCTGGTACCATTGGCCACCGACTGTTCGCGGATGGCGCGCAGCGCCGCCTTAGCGCGCGCGCTCCGGATCATAAGCAGGGTTTCCTCCAACTCAGCCGGATCAGTGGAGATCACAACGGCCCGCGGTTTACCGTTATTGGTCAGCACGATCTCCTG
>Ga0123354_10000678_pt1 | contig 36133 bp, 28 predicted proteins | sample TergutLab28metaG_2_FD_97872 | JGI IMG/M metagenome (GOLD analysis project Ga0123354, IMG submission 97872) | Labiotermes labralis P4 segment gut microbial communities from Petit-Saut dam, French Guiana - Lab288 P4 | ecosystem: Host-associated > Arthropoda: Insects > Digestive system > Gut ... | reverse complement strand
GCGCAAAACAGAAGAACGGAAGTGTTTGTAGAGTAAGGCAAGACAATTACGAATTCACCCTCACCCAGCCCTCTCCCTGACTAGGGAGAGGATAAAGGTGAGGGTTATGAATTACGAATCAACAGCAAAGAATAATTAACAAAGTACAAAGTTTTGTCTGTCATTCCGTATCAAGTACGCAATGACAACCTAACTAACTATATATCATCTCATCTCTTGTAGTATGTTTGACATAAATACTAAAAAATGGTTAAATTAACACACATTTAACGGCAAGATTGAAAAATTTGCCGAATCTTCGGGGAAGGTGAAAGAGCAATGCTCTTAATTCCTTGCCGGCAGTGAAAAAGCCTAAAGCTTTTAAGCCTGCGACTCTGTTTTAAAAACAGACTGAATCCGCGAGAATCGGATGCCGACGGTAAAGTCCGGATGAGAGAAGATAATAATAAAGTTTATTATAAATCCCGAAGATATTTTTACGCTCGGGATTTTTTTATTTTGCCCTCGTTTTGTCATTCCCGAAATTTGTTATCGGGAATCCAAGTTGGTATTTAAAAGACATAAGGAATAAATAAATGTTTAGCAAAAATGGATCCCCGATTAAGATTTTCGGGGATGACAGAAAGAAAAAATATATGCAAATTGCCATAGAGCTTGCCGAAAAAGGAGAGGGGAGAGTTTTTCCTAATCCCAAAGTAGGCTGCGTTATAGTTAAAAACGGGAAAGTTGTAGGCAAAGGATATCACGAGTATTTCGGAGGTAATCACGCTGAAATAAACGCGCTTGCAAGCGCCGGAGTAAACGCGAAAGGTTCCGATATGTATGTGACTCTTGAGCCTTGTAATGCTTACGGCAAAAGACCTCCGTGTACCCGGGGTATTATAAAAGCGGGAATAAAAAGAGTTTTTGCGGCAGTAAAAGATCCTAATGTTTTAGGAAGTCGGAAAACTTTGGGAAAAAACGGTGTTGAAGTCCATTACGGGCTTTTATCAAAAAAGGCAAAAAAATTAATAAAAGATTATTTTGTTCATTTAAAAGAAAAAACAAACGTTTCTGTTAAAGCGGCAATGACTTTAGACGGAAAAATAGCAACATACAATTATGACTCAAAATGGATAACATCAGAAAAATCAAGGGATTATGTCCATAAGCTCAGAAGCAAATATGATGCTGTTTTAGTCGGAACAAATACGGCGATGAAAGACAATCCTTTTCTTACGTCGCATAATAAAGGAAGAAATCCCGTAAGAGTAGTAATTGATTCTAAACTTAAACTGCCGAAAAATCATCATTTGCTTGACGGTTCTGTTTCAACAGTTGTTATTTATGACGAGAATATAAAAACTATTCCGCAATATCTAAAAAAAGACGGTATTATTTTGGCCGGCGTGAATATGAATGCCGCGAAAAAAGATTTTAAGATTATTATTGATAAGCTTGCAGGTATGTCTTTGAAAAAAATATTAATTGAAGGCGGCGGAGATATTATTTCTTCCTCGTTGTTTTCAAATGTTGTTGATGATATTTATTTTTTTGTAGCGCCAAAAATTATTGGCGGGAAAGACGCCGTTTCGGTTGTCGGCGGAAAAGGCGTTGCTAAAATAAAAGACGCGGTAAATACAAAAAATATGAAAGTTAAAAAAATCGGACCGGATTTATTGATAACCGGAAAGCTGAAATAATTTTTAGTTCCCTAGCCTTTCTCCTCTCCCTTGTCAGGGAGAGGGCAGGGTGAGGGGGCAAGTAAATAGTAAAAATGGATTCCCGTTTTCACGGGAATGACAAGAAAAAGGAAACAGAATGTTCACGGGACTTATAGAAGATATCGGAACAGTTAAAAGTATATCGCAATCGCAGATTATGATTGAAACAAAACTGGATTCAATTGCTATTGGCGATAGTATTTCCGTAAACGGGGTTTGTCTTACCGCTGTTTGCGTAACTTCTGGAGATTTTACCGCCGATTACAGTCCGCATACCGATAAAATAACCAATTTATCATTACTTAAACCTAATTCAAAAGTAAATCTTGAAAGGGCTTTGCAGCTTTCATCCCGTCTTGGCGGGCATATAGTAAGCGGTCATGTTGATGGTGCGGCAAAAATAGAAAAGATTGAAAAAACAGACAGATTTTTTAGAATAATTTTTTCATGCCACGCAAATGTGACTAAGTATTGCGTTGACAAAGGTTCTATAGCCGTTGACGGTATAAGCCTTACAATATCAACCGTAAATTCTTACGGATTTGAGGTTTACATAATTCCCGAAACATTTAACAATACCGTTTTAAAATACAAAAAAGCGGGAGACACTGTAAATATAGAAACCGACATTTTGGCAAAATATATTGAGAAATTTACAAACAGCAAAAACAGTAACGGAATAACTTTGGAAATGCTGAAAGATAACGGATTTTAGAAACGGCAATTACGAATTGGGTGTCTTGAAATCCCAAAAAAATAGTTTTATTAAAAGTGTGTCATGCTGAACTCGTTTCAGCATCTAGTCTTTAAAAACTAACAGCAGACTCTGAAACAAGTTCAGAGTGACACAGACAGGTGGTTTGGAGAAGCCGAATTACGAGAAATATAAAGGATGAAAAATGAAATCAAACAAATGTTTTGCAAGTATAGAAAGCGCGATAAAAGACATTAAAGCGGGTAAAATGGTCATAGTTGTTGATGATCCCGGTCGTGAAAACGAGGGCGATTTAATATGTTCCGCGCAAAAAGTTACGCCTGAAATAATTAATTTTATGACAAAATACGCGAGAGGTCTTATATGCGTACCGATGAAAAACGAAAGGCTTGAAGAGCTGGAAATAGGAAATATGGTAGAAAACCCGACAGAAAAAAAGGGCTGTTCTTTTACTGTGTCCGTTGATTACCGTATAGGCACTACCACCGGTATTTCTGCTTACGATAGAGCAATGACAGTTCAAAAGCTGATAGAAGAAACCGCTTTTCCGGAAGATTTTGCCCGTCCCGGACATATATTCCCGCTGCGTTACAAAGAGGGCGGAGTTTTAGTGAGAACAGGGCATACCGAAGCGGCTGTTGATTTAATGGAACTTGCGGGTCTTTATCCTGCAGGCGTAATTTGCGAAATTATGAATGATGACGGCACTATGTCCAGAATGCCGGACTTACTGAAATTTGCTGAAAAACATAAACTAAAAGTTATAACTATAGAAGAGCTTATACATTATCGCAGGCAGACTGAAAAACTCGTAAAAGAAGTAGTGAGCGTAGATCTTCCGACTAAATACGGACATTTTAAACTTACTCTTTTTGAAGATTCCGTAACGAAAGATACTCATCTTGCAATAATAAAAGGCGAGATAAAAGGAAAGAAGAATGTTTGCGTAAGAGTTCATTCATCTTGCGAAACCGGAGATATTTTTCATTCATTAAGATGCGATTGCGGTGAGCAGCTTGAAGCGGCACTAATAACAATTGAAAAAGCCGGACAAGGCGTAGTTTTATATATGCATCAGGAAGGCAGGGGAATAGGTCTTGCAAATAAGCTCAAAGCCTATCACTTGCAGGAAAGAGGTATGGATACAGTAGAAGCAAACATTGCTTTGGGTTTTGCGCCGGATTTAAGGGATTATGGTATCGGCGCGCAGATTTTGTCGGAACTTGGCATGAAAAGTATAAATCTTATGACTAATAATCCGTGTAAAATTGTCGGGCTTGAGGGTTACGGTCTTAAAATTTCAAAAAGAGTTCCTCTTGAAATTAAGCCGACAAGATCAAGTAAAAGATATTTAAAAACGAAAAAAGAAAAAATGGGACACATTTTAAAGACAGTTTAAAACGGCAATTACGAATGACAAATTACGAATTACGAATAAATTGTCATTACTAAACAGGAGAGAAAAATGAAAATTGTAAACGGTCAGTTGAAAGGCGACGGAAAAAAATTCGCGATAGTTGTTTCAAGATTTAATGAGTTTATTACGAACAAACTTATCGGCGGAGCGGAAGATATGCTAAAAAGACACGGAGTTGCGGACGAAAATATTTCACTGGTTTGGGTACCCGGAGCATTTGAAATTCCGGCTGTTGCGAAAAAAATCGCCGAAAGCGGTAAAGCTGACGCGGTTATATGTTTGGGCTGTGTAATAAGAGGAGCGACTCCTCATTTTGATTATGTTTCCGCGGAAGTATCAAAAGGAGTAGCTTCAGTAGGATTTCAAAGCAAAGTCCCCGTGATTTTTGGGGTTTTAACTACCGACACAATTGAACAGGCAGTAGAAAGGGCAGGAACAAAAGCCGGTAATAAAGGCGCAGATGCGGCAGTAAGCGCAATAGAGATGGTTTCGCTGTATTCTCAAATATAAGCAGAGGTTGGGAAGGTGGGAAGATGAGAAGGTGAGCAGAAGAAAAGACGTTGAGGTTACTCAACTTCTCAACATCTAATCATCTCATCTTCTGTAGTTTTGCTTGACTAAAGAAAGGTATTTTTATATACTCATACATCAGTTTTTCGGTGCGGTACCCAAGTGGTAAGGGATCGGTCTGCAAAACCGTTATTCGTGGGTTCAATTCCCACCCGCACCTTATTAAAGGCAATTATTAATTACAAATGAAATTGTTGTTTTTGCCCGGTTAGCTCAGTTGGTTAGAGTACTTCCTTGACATGGAAGGGGTCAGAAGTTCGAGTCTTCTACCGGGCATTTTTGCTTCACTTTTGAATTTTTTGCTTCCTTATACAACGGCTCATTTATGACGTCATTGCGGACTTGATCCGCAATCTGACTTTTAAGGATGAGATGCTGAATCAAGTTCAGCATGACGAATTATAAGCGTCGCAAAAACTCCAAAATATTGCAAAAATAAAATTATAACAACCAATAAATTTCGTTAGATTTTTTAAGTTAGATTGTAGCTTTGTGGTATTTAGTTCCAAATAGGCTATATGTCCGGCATATTAAATAATGAAAAATAAATTTAAAACACTACAATCGAAGGCTCCTCTTTTTGATACGCTTATGGCGCATGCGAAGAGAGATGTAGTTTCTTTTCACTGCCCCGGTCATAAAAACGGCAGAAGTATAGATAAAGACCTTAAAAATTATACCGGCGAAGAAGTTTTCAAATTTGACGTAACTGTTTTTGATGAAGTCGATTCCCTCCATGATCCCGTAGGTCCTATAAAAAAAGCGCAAGAACTTATGGCAGAAGCTTACGGCGTTAAAAATTCGTTTTTCTTAGTCAACGGAACTTCCGTGGGCAATATTGCGATGTTTCTTGCGGCATGCGAACCGGGAGATTCCATAATAGTTTCAAGAAGTTCTCACAAGTCTATTATGGCAGGCGTTATTTTGTCCGGCGTGTGGCCTATTTGGATTCAGCCTAAAATTGATCAAAATCTGGACCTGTTTTTTAATTCAAGTTACGAACAAATAAAAGACGCATTAGACCGTTATCCCGAAGCGAAAGCGGTTTTTATAACAAATCCGACATATAACGGAATAACTACAGAGTTAAGAAAAATAATAGATCTTTGCCACAGACGTAAAAAAATAGTTTTAGTTGACGAAGCGCACGGTCCTCATTTAGTTTTTAATAAACAATTTCCGGAATCCGCGGTAAACGCGGGAGCGGATTTATGCGTTCAGTCCACGCATAAAATTCTTTCGGCTATATCACAGGCTTCGGTGTTGCATTTTAATTCAAAGCTTATTGATGTAAACAGGGTTAAAAAAGTTGTTTCAATGCTGCAGACTACAAGTCCTAATTACCTTACGCTTGCAAGTATGGACTTGGCAAGAAGACAGGCTGTTTTAAACGGCAGCGAAATGTTTGATAATGTAATTAAAGCTGCTGAATGGGGAAGAACTTACATAAATTCCAACATAAGTTCCATGAAATGTTTTACAAGAAAAGATATTCAAGCCCGCGGATATGATTTGGATGTAACTAAGCTAACAGTGAATGTTACAAAAACCGGTCTTTCCGGATATGAAATAGACAATATATTGGCAAAAGAATATAATATTCAAGTTGATTATTCCGATATTTTTAATCTGGTCGCAATAATGGGCATAGGATCGAACAAAAGCGATGTAGAGTCTTTTGTGACCGCCTTAAAAGAAATAAATAAAAAATATCACGGTAAACAGAAAAACTGGAGTTTGCAGATACCGTCGCTTTCGACCGAAATGGTTATGGTTCCCAGGGAAGTTTTTCTTTCAAACAGCACAAAAAGAGTGGCTTTAAATAAAGCTGTCGGACATGTAGCGGCGCAAACCCTTACTCCTTATCCTCCCGGAATTCCTGTTTTAATTCCCGGAGAAAGAATAACTAAAGAGATATGCGATTATCTTATGGATATGTCGTCTAAAAACATAAGAATAAGCGGCCAGGAAGGCGATAAGCTTAGAACCGTCAAGATTTTTACAAACTAAATTAAAAAAATATTTTCACGGAGGCTCGTATGAACAAAAAAGATTTGGCATTCTTTAAAAAGATTCTTCTTCAGAAAAAAACCGAACTTTTAAACAAGGTCAACAATATCCAGAAAGAATTGGAAAGCGATTCTGATACTGTCGGAGACGAGATAGACACGGCAAGCATAAACAGCGAGAAAGAAATGTATTTTGAACTTGCCGCAAACGATAAAATAACGCTTGACGCTATAAATGAAGCGCTGGCTAAAATAGAAAACGGCAAATACGGAAAATGCGCTTGCTGCAACGGCGCAATAAGCATTGAAAGACTTAAAGCTATTCCGTGGGGCAGATACTGCATTCAATGCCAGGAAGAAGCCGAAAGACCTAGGAAATAAAACTTGTTCGTTTAGTGTTGTCATTCCCGCGAAAGCGGGAATCCACGTTACTAGTTAAAATGGATCCCCGACAGAGACATTCGGGGATGACAAAAGAGTGAAAATAAAACTTGTTTTTGTCGATTTGTTACGGAGAAATAAATGAAGTTTGTTCTTAGTTCTAAAATATTTAAAGCGACCGTTACGGAAGCGAATCTTAATTATGAAGGAAGCATAACCATAGACACGGATCTTTGCGATAAAGCAGGATTGTGGATAGGCGAAAAAGTCCTTGTTGTGTCAAACACGAGCGGAGCGCGCCTTGAGACTTATGTTATCCCCGGAAAGCCCGGCTCCGGCGTTATTTGCATGAACGGCGCCGCGGCACACCTTATTAAAAAAGGCGAAGAAATAATAATAATGGGTTTTAAGCTTTCCGATAAACCTATCGACGCTAAACACGTTTTTGTAGATAAAAATAATAAATGCATTAAAGTTTCTTGACATAGACAGACATAACTTTCCGTAAAAATCTTTCGGGGCGTCGCTCAGTTGGCTAGAGCGCTCGGTTCGGGACCGTGAGGTCGCTGGTTCAAGTCCAGTCGCCCCGATTCTTTTACGAGACTACTGACTCAAGAGGTGTAAAATGTACTCGCAATATGATCCTCTTAAATTGTACTTCAAAGCGATAAGCGAAATAAAGCCTTTGTCCCGTCAAGAAATGAGCGATTTATGGAAGAAGTCAAAAAAGAATAAGAAAATTTTCGATAAACTTGTCGAGCAAAATTACCGTCTTGTAGTGCCTATTGCCAAAAGATTCATAAAAAAAGGCATTGATTTTATGGATCTTATTGAAGAAGGCAATATGGGTCTTATCAAAGCAGTTGAAAAATACGATCCTAAAAAAAATACGGCTTTTTCCACCTACGCGGTTTATTGGATAGAACAATACATCCGCAAAGCAATAGAAAATCAGACCAAAACAATAAGAATTCCGTCTCATGTATGGGACTCACTTAATCTTTGGATGAAAACATGGACAACTCTAAGGGATAGACTCGGAAGAGAGCCTTCCGTTGCCGAAGTTTCCAAGAAACTTAAACTCAATAAAAAACAGACTGAAAATATTTTGAAATCCGCAGCGGTATTTAACGGAACAAGTTCTCTTGAAACTCCGATAGATGAAGAAGAAGAAATTTTCATAAAAGACATAATTATCGATGAAAAAGTGAAATCTCCGGAATCAGTTACGGAAATAATAAGAACAAACGCCGATATAGGGACAGCTTTAAATTATCTTCCCGTCAGAGAAATGGAAGTCGTCAGAATGCGTTTCGGAATCGGCGGACTAAAACCTATGTCGCTTGAAGAGATAGGAAAAGTTTTAAGAGTATCCAGAGAGCGGGTTCGTCAGCTTGAGTTAAAGGCTTTTAAAAGGCTTAAAGGAATTTTTGTAAGATACGGCTTTGTAGATAAAGACGAAGCGGCTAGAATGATGCTCGACAGCAGATCCCGAAAGAAAGACAGACGGCACTTGGAGAAAAAAGTATCTAAAGTCAAAGACAGAAGAAAAAAAGACAGAAGGGTTTAATATGATAACAGAAACGTCAAAAAAACTTGAAAAAACAATTAGAGATGTTTTGGATTTTCCCGTAAAAGGAATAGTTTTTAAAGATATAACGCCTGTTTTGCAGGATATTTCTCTTTTTAAAGAAGTTATAGATGGGCTTGCCGATAAGTTTAAAGATTATAAAATAGACAAAATAGCGGGAGTTGAATCAAGAGGTTTTATATTCGGAATGCCTTTAGCTTTAAAAATGGGTATTCCTTTTATTCCCGTAAGAAAAAAAGGGAAACTTCCTGCTGAAACAGTTGAAGTTACTTATAGTCTTGAATATGGGCAGGCTTCTATAGAAATGCATAAAGACGCGGTAAATTCCGGAGAAAATGTTTTAATTATAGACGACTTGCTTGCCACTGGCGGAACCACAAATGCCGCTATTGAATTGATAAAGAAACTTGAAGGAAATCCTGTTGCCGCGGCTTTTGTTGTGGAACTCGGATTTCTGTCCGGAAGAAACAATATATCAAACGCAAACCAAAATATTGAAGTTTTTTCTATACTAAAATACTAATAGCTGTTGCCGTTAATTATTATTTATTAATTGTTAATTGTCGTTATTTTGTCCTCGTAGCTCAACTGGATAGAGCAGATCCGTCCTAAGGATAAGGTTGGAGGTTCAACTCCTCTCGAGGACGTTTTTACTTTGTCTTTTGCGTTTATACTTCATTGCGGCGCTCGTCATTTACCTTTGAGTGTAAACTTCCTCGCGCCGCGTTTCGTATAAACACAAAATACTTCGCAAAAACTCCAAATACTTTGTAAAAATCTAAATTTAAAACTCTTCGCTAAAATCAAAAAACACTTCGCAAATATATATATTTCCTCGCGTCGAGCTTCGTCTAAACACAAAATACCTCTAAAAACTTCAAATGCCTGCACTTATTATTTCCTTAACTCAATTTTAACTTAAAATTTATACGGTCTTAATAACTTTTTCTTATTATATTGAAAAAACGAGACCGTCTATGCTTAAATTAAAAAAGATAATATCTTTGATTGTTTCCTTATGTTTGTTAATAAGTTTATTTTTTGACGCTGTATATGCGTCAAAAAATTATAACCACAATGCTTCTCAATCTTTTGAAATCCTTGATAATTTTAGAATAATAAACTCATCGTATAAACCGGGTACGCCTCTTATAATTTTTATCAACGAATTACATTCAGATCCGCAAGTCCAGCAATTAATTTATAAAACCCTGGAGCGTTTATACTCTGATGGAATATTATCGCAGGTATTTACCGAAGGAGCTCCGGCTGAAAAAATTGATATTTCTAGTCTGTTACAGCCTGATTATGAAAAACGGAAAAAAATAATAGATTCGCTTTTATTATCCGGCTTGGTAAGCGGGGCTGAAGTTTTTGCCGTAAATAAAGGATTTAAGGATATCTATGGCATAGAGGATTGGAATATATATCTGGAAAATTTAAAAATTGCCGCCGGAATATATAATTCAAATAACAGTTTTTTTGATATAAAAGAAAATTTATATGATAATTTCAGCAAAGAGATGCGCGATACGGTAAAAAAAATATCGGAATTACATAATCTGAACGAGTCGGGGTTAAGTAAAGATAACAGTTATAGTACGGTCGTCCAAAATTACGATGAAATAGATAAATATTTGAAAATAGCAGGTTTAAAAAAAAGACTGGATGAAAAAGCCGCACAAAAAGATATATATTCGGTGTTTGAGTTTTTAAAATCAAATATTCCTTACAAAGAATTTATTTATATTACGGATAAATATTCGAAATCAGGAAGCGAAGAGTTTTTGTCTGAATTTTTTGAGCTTTTAAAAAAGCGTTTTAACAATGTTTTGGCAGATCATTCAGCCTTGACCGAATTGCTATATTTGAACGAACTTAAATATGCTTCAAATCCTAAAACACTGATATATCAAACCTCTCTTCTAAAAAACAATATTATTGAAAATATTTCGCTGTCATCAGACAGAGAACTAGCCGCCTTGTACTTTTTCTTTGAACTTTTGGATAAATATGCTTCTCTTGCAGTTTCAGAAGAAGAATTTAACGATTTATTAAGAAACAGAAATTTGATTTTAAAAACCGTTTTTAAATATTTTCCGGAAAAAGATTATGCGAAGGTAGCAAAGCTTTTATCCGATAATAATTTATTGCGTTATTATGAAAACAATATTAAAAGAAATCTTATTTTTTACGAGAATATAAAGAAAAATATTGCAAACATGAAAGCGGATAATAAAGCAGTTTTTGGCGGGAAAACATACAGCAGCGTTAATGTCACTATTATGGGCGGTTTTCATAAAAATACGGCTAATTTATTTAATGAAGATGAAATATCATTCATATCTTTAATCCCGGTCATGAAAGAATCTCAAAAAAATGTTTATAAAGATATTATACGTTTGTCGTCTTCGGCTTTGGCTCCGCCTTTGCTAAGCGCGGGAGTTGAGAATAATGAAATAAACGCTCTTATAGATTTTTGGTCGTCTTTTGGCAATATTTATTCAAAACAGGCGGTTCAGTCGGTAAACGGCTGGTTTTCTGAAAAAAATATTGCGTTCAGGGTTTCAATCGGAAAAGAACATCAGATAATTTTTAAAAAAATAGAACCAGATAAGAAGATTTCTTTTAAAGATACCGTAAAACGTTTTTTTAAAAAGTTATTCAGTCGTAAAAAGGCTGTTGTAAAAGAAGATTTAACAAAAGAAGAAATTATCGCGGGCGAATATTTGAAAACATTGCGTTCTTTGAACGGAAAAATGCCGGATATTATCCTTGTCAGTTTAAAAAATAAAGAAGATATTCAATTTTATAAGAGCATAATAGAAAATATGCCCCATTTGGCAAATACAAATATTAAATTTATTACTACATCTGATAACGGTACGGGATCATCTTTTATAACTATTTCAGAATATGTGAATTCGATTAAAACCGGAAATGAATTTCAAAATTTAAAAGATAAGAAATGGCAGGATCTGAAGATATGCGCGATTAATATTGACGGTTTAAGCAAGGAAGTTACGGGAAAAGAAATTCCGTTTGAGTTTAACGGGAGAAGAATAACCCCGTTTGAATTAAGTTTGTTAAACGGAATAAGGGCGTGCCAATCCTTTGGCCGCCGTCAAGGCGGGCTTGCTTTAATGAGTCCTGAAAATATTTATGTCGGTAATATGATTTCGGAAGGAGAAATAACGGTAATAACTTCAATGGAAAGTTACGGCGATATTTTGAATTATGAAATGCCATGGATAATAAGCGAACAAGGCGATATTAAAAAAATGTATTACATGTTTGACAGCGAGAAAATAAAGGATAAACTTGAGAAAAAAGGCATTTTAGATAGAATGGATAATCTCGAGAACCGTGATTTCAGGCAATTTGAGACTACTACCGGGAATATTTTATTCAGTTTTAAAGATGATTTATTGTATTCTTCTTTTTTTGAAAGAATTTCGCAGCTATATAAACATATTTACACGAATTCTTCATCCGGCATAGATCCTCCTTCCATAGATTTTATACAGCATATTCTTATTCCTATCCTTAGAATGAAAAATGGCGAAGATTCTTTGTCATATTTTACGAAAATGGGCATTGACGACGTATTCGGAGAATTTTACGACAGATATTCATCTTTTTTCGATTCGTCTATTAATAAAGAATTTCAAAAAATAATAGAAAATCTGTCATTGAAAACTTATACCCAGCCTTATTCGTATTATGCCTCGGCAAATAATCCTGTTTTGCCGGAAGGTATTTACAGGCAAAATTTAATCAATAGAATTGACTATGGTGATATCAGCGATAATTTTTTTGTGCATTCCGTAGAATCAGCTTACAAAGAGCTCTTTTTGGAAGTATCTAACAGCAGGCTTCAGAAAAAATATTATTCATTGGAAAGAAAAGATTCGGTTTCTTTATATAAGAATATTGCCGAAAAAAGCTCATATGATATAAAACGTATAAATAATTATTTTGAAAATCATTCCGAAATTGATTTTAACGACAGGAAAATTCTTGAAAATCTTAGAAATTTGTTTGTTTCGCTGGAATATTACGCTCTTGAATACATAAGGACTTTAGACAGTTTTGAAAATATTTCAGTGCTTGGCGGCTATATATTTCCGAAGACGTCTCTTTTTGAGCGTTTGAAAATAATGCCGTTTAACAGATTTATTTTCGGCATGCATAGAAACTTTCAAAGAGAAAAAGAAAAACTTCGCCGGCAGGCATATAAACTTTATGTTTTAGGGAATAATATAAATGATTCTATGTATGATTATAACGCGCTTTTAAGCGATATTGAAGAATATATAAAAGAAAAAGAATTTCCAGGCGAAAAAACATCTCTTGGCATAGAAAAGAGCTGGAGTACCAGAAAGGCGATACACAGGATATTATCTTTATTTCTTGCTGTATCTAATACTCTTCCGGCAGTTATAACAGCCAGTTCAACTTCGTCAATTTCTAAAATAATATATTCTGTTTTTACCGGAATAGGGCTTTCTATATTTTTACATAGGTTTATGATTTTTATAGGCAAACGTAATTCATTTTACAACGCCAAAATAAAAGATCTTTTTTCTTCCGGCGGAGAATATTTTGAAAACCTTTATTTAAATTTAAAAATAGACAATGATTTTCATTTTGAAAATACGGGCAATAGAGAAGAATTACCGGATATTATTAAAAGAAGTATGGAAGAATCGGCTGCTGCATATTTAATAAAATGGAAAAATGTATTAGATTCAAAAGATTTTGACGCGAATAATATGGAAATAATAAGAAAATACGCGTTACAGCTTATAAGAATAACTTTTTTCTCGCAAGACTCTTTTAATTCTAACAATAAAGAACAGATTATTTCCATAATTCAGGATTTTATAAAACTTCATAAACTCAGTATGAAAAAAATAAAACAGATGCCAGATGATGAAAAGGAAAAATATGAGTTAGAAATAAAGAATTTTGAGGAAGCCGGTAAATACGCGCAATCGTATTATAACGTTTTAAGTTACGCGCTAAACGCCGATATATTAAACGGCTACAGGGTTTCAAAAGGAATGTTTTTCTTTTTTCTTGAAAAAACAGGTGTTCTTAAGATTGTCAGATCTATTATGGGTATAAACGCGGGGATATATTTTTCGCAAAAAGGATTTATCAACAGCGTCCGTAATATTATTTATCACGGAAACAGGCTTATCCCGGGATTATACGATGAAAAAAATCTTATGTTTTTTTCCGAAAAATATATGGAGTCGAAAAAGCGCCCGGAACGTTTTAATATAGGTATAAGCGAACATTGGAAAGTAAGAAAAATGCTTGCAAGGACGCTGCCGCTGGTTATTTTTGCTTTAAATATAGTGATACATCCTATTCTTTTCAATACTCCTTTTAATATGGTCAGTTCTTTAGTAACAGGCGTCGGACTTTCCGTAGCCATGCACTGGATACCGATAATTCCGGTAATTTACTCTTGGTTTAAAGATATTATAAGAGACAGGAAATTGGTCAAAGAATTGAAAAGGAACGATATAGAATCTTTTAGAAATAGAATAATAAAATCGAAAGCCGGAGATTTATTCGGGAAAATTCCTTTCGGTAAAATGCCTGATATTATTTTTATTTCTGCTGACCTTCCGGAAGATAAAATGAGTTACATTAAAACATTTATATCCGGCGTAAAAAATAAAGGCAATATGAAAAATCTTACGGTAAAATATATCGCGAAAAATGATATAGGAGACGGCAACGCCGTTATAGAAGTTTTTTCACATATAAATTCGGAAGATTTTAAATCGGAATATCCCGGAATCGCCGTGAAAAAAAATTCGGAAATCAATGCGGTAATTATGCATATAGATGAATCCGATTATGAGAATATATTTGATTCGGTTTCAATAGGCGGCGAAAAAACTACGCCTTTTGAAGTTTCTCTTATAAATGCGGTAGGTTTAATACAAAATAGCAATAAAAACGGAAATATAGTATTAGCTGACCCTTCGTATTTGTATTTAGGAAATTTAGCTGACTCCTCCGGGAATATAACATTATTAAGCGCGGATTCCGATTACAGACAGATACAATCGCAGGATATTCCGGCTTTTATAAGCGGTGAAGCGGGAGAGCAAAGACCCGGGGAAAGTCTGGTAAGGAAAATATATAAGACTCTCGACGTCGAAAAAATTTCGAATATTCTTTTGCGCTCAACTCTTGAGAATATTTTAAACAGGCAGGGAACCAGCGAGCAATTTTCATCATTTTCCGGGATTTCTTCTCTCTCTCTGGATGATGCTAAAATGGAATATCTTTCGGATTATATGAATGAGCTGCGGTCATTTATATCGAATTATCACGGCAGAAAATTTAAAATAGATTTTTTCAGCCACATAATGATACCGTACGTGATGATGAAAAACGGCGAAAATATTGATACATATCTTGCGAAAATGATATCCGGCATAAGCGACAGAGAAACAAGGAAAGAATATTACGATTTTTTTGATAAGATTTTTGAAATACAAAAGCGTTTTTATGAAAATCATGAAGAAAAATTAACTGTAAATATCGTTCATCCTCCGGAATCTCTTATGAGCCGAGCTAAACCTGAAGATAAGTATTACCTGTCAGTAAAAGAATTTTTAGATAATACGGAAAATCAAAAAATTGAGATGCCGAAAGACTCATCGGAAGACATTTTGAAAGTTTCTGCGGGAGCGGCTGTTTCCGCGGTTAAGGCTTCCGTAAATCCCATTTCTTTTTCAAATGTTATTGCAAATGAAATTACGGAAAATTTAAAATCAAAAACAAAAACTTTTATTTTTTTAACGCCTAATCTCACTCCGGATTATATAAAGCACGCGTCTGCGTCCGGCGACGCCGGGGTAAATTCAATATGCTCGGCTCTTGACGGCGATTTTGTAAATCCGCCGGAATCGGAAATAATAATAAATGTTCCGTTAGAAGATGTTGTTATATCGGCGAAAGCTTCGGTAAGCAGAAATTCCGACAAATCGTTTGTCGTAAATTTTACGCCGTTATACGAGGGGATTTTAAGCGATAAGGAATACATTATAATAAAAAGTATTTTATCTCCGGAATACGAAACCGGCGAAGACGCTTTAAGGAAAAAAATGTTTCTCGGCAGAGCTATGCTTGCTTTTATAAAAGAAGCCGAATCCTGCAGAAAAGATTTAAAAGGCGTCGAAAAAATAATCAGCCGTTCTTTAAAAGATAATTTAATTTCCGTGGTTTCAATGGACGGCAGCGGGGTTTTTGCGTTTCCGGAGATTGTAGACGACCGTTTTTATAATGATGAAACTTTTTCTAAAATAAATTTTTGCAGTTTGTACGTAAATAAAGATATAAACGGAGATGTTTATTCGTTAAATCCGGATGCTAAAACAGCTTTGAGGCTTTCCGAGGATACCGAGCGTTTTAATGTTTTTACGGACAATAAACTGCATGTGGGATTATTGTCCGCGTTGTTTTCAGACGCTTCTTTTCTTTTGAGTTTTAACAGAAGCGTTACCGCGAGTATTGACTCCGAAGAATATAAGCTTATAAGGCTTGACAGAAGTAATTTTTATGCCGACGCGAAACAATACGTAAGTAATCTGTTTGAGCTTATAAACAACTTGTCGTTAAAGAAATCCGAAAATATTCATAATGATTCTGCCAATACGGGAATTATAGGAAAAATAACGCCTTCATTAACGCTTAATACGATTTCGGATATATCCGCTCTTGAGAATCTTGTTGATACAAAAGTAATAACCTCGGTGGTTATTTCAAATTTATTTGCCCAAACCGAAAAAGGATGCGTTATAGGGAATGTTTTTAATCCTATGCTTGCAGACTTGCGCAGAGAAGCGGCGGAAATAGGATATGCAGAAAATAGCTTTTTTAATATGCTGTTTGATGAAAAAGCGGATTTAAAAACATGGAAAAGCATTGTGCCGAGATTTTTCGCCGCCGGAATGCTGTTGGAATATTTAAAGGCAAAAAAAGGCGGGACAGACAAATTTGAAGAATTCAAAAAAAGTAAATTTGCCGTTAAAGGCGAAAAATCTTTTGAATATATAACCGCCTTAATTCTGAGCGGCAGAACTATTGTAACGGAAGACGAACTTTCTGAAATAAAATCCGCTAACGCGCAAAAATGGAATGCCGCTTTAGAGCAGGTAAAATATATGGAATTTGTGGTATTCAAACAGCTGGAAGAAGATTCTAAGAAATTAAAGTCCAAAGGAATAACCGTTATTATAAGAGCAAACCTAATGTTTCTTAAAGATTCCGTTGATTTTAACGACGGCTTTTTTGAAATAAGCAATGACGGGGAAGCTGCTGTTTTACCTGAATATAATTCAAATCCCGAGAACTTTTACTTTATGGAACAATTTGAATATTTAAGGGATTATTTGTCAGCTGGCGGATTTTTGATCGCAAATATAGATTCATATCATAGCAAGCAGCGTATATCCGCTTATTTGCGAAAGAGACTCCAAAATGGCATAACAGGTAAAATGATTTTAATTTTTGAAGATGAAGATATAAATGCTTATCCTGCCGCTGAAAATACTTATTTGCTTGCTTCCGGAGTTTCTGAAAACCAAAATATTATTATAAAAACCGTTTTGACCGATTCTTCAAGTGTTGAAGAATTGATGGAAACTGTTAAAAAACACGGTTCCGAGCGTATAAATATTCCTTTGTCGTTTGCGGGAGACGCAGGAATGAAATTTGACGCCATAAGAGCAGGCAAAAAAGATATATTAAAGTCTGCTTACGTGAATTCATCTCAATATTATGCTAAAGGATATGAAGACGCTCTTAAAAACAAAAAACTTGCCGCTGAATCTGAAAAAATTACAATATCCGATGAAGAAGATTCCGTTTACAGAATAACCGCTAAAGGCATCTTAATTTTTAGCGCTTTATATTCTTATATCAGGACTAATACCGCTAAAGAAAAGGAACTTTTAGGCTATCTGTCCGAGAGCGGAGCTCTGTTTGCATTGGCTAAAAAACATTTGAAAGGCTTCGAGGCAAGTTCTCCGTTAATGCGTTACATAGATAATCTTGAATTGAGAAATAAATCCGCATCGAAGGATGAAAGACATTTATATAATATGCAGCTTATGGGATTTATGAACGGGGTCATACATCATAAATATGGTTCAGCCCGGTCTTTATTTAAAGCAAAGCTGTCGGCTTTTGCGGATTCGTTTTGTATAAAAAATAATTTTTTAAATTTTATTCCGAATACAAAAGATACAATGTCATTATACGGTCTTTATCTCGGAACTAAGGATAAAGAAAATTTTACATTGAAGCTGCGTGAATATTTTAAACACTGGGAAATTATATATGATAAAGGAAGTAATGATAACATTGCCGCGTTGTTATGGCTTGTTGAACAGGCCTCTCTTTTTATGAATGATTTGGATGTTCCGGAAAAATATGAATTCTCTTCCAGATTTGTTTCTTATTTAAATGAAATTATTGATATATGCGGTGAGTCGGCTTGGGACTCCGTTGAAATTGACGCTTTATATTTAAACGCCTTAAATGTTTGCCGCGATTTCAATAAACTTGCCAGAAATCAGCCGAAAGTTTTACTGCTTGAACAAGAAATTGCCGATGAAACAAGTGCCTTGAGTGAAAAATATTTTAGTTCTCAAGAAGATTTTAATCCGGATATTATTCTATTATTTTCTTTAAGCAGGCTTAACGGAGTTTTTAAAGAAGAAGACAGAAACAGTGTTGCTAAAGATTTTGCCCGGTATTCATTAAACGCTTTCGGAGGTGTTAAAAACGGGAAAGCCTATCCGTATTATTTGTATTATTATTCTTTGTTTATTCCTTACTCACAGAAAAGCCATATTCTTGAAACGCTCAGTTTTTATATTGAGGAAAATCTTACATTGCCGGAATTTTTTGTCAGAAAAGACGGATTTGCCGCCGGCGGAAATTTTAGAGATCCGGTTTCTGCGGCATATTTTGCAATGCTATTTGACGCTTTTAACGATTCCGGCATTAAAATGACAATTCCCAAAAAAGAATTTAACAAAATATTTGAGTCTGCAAAGGCAATATTAGTTTCCGCATAAAAACTTCTTTTTGTTGTTCAATCCATTATCCGGCCTGTGTTATGCCGTTTTTCCGTTTTTACGCTAAATTTCCAAAAAATACAAAAATATGCTATAATTACAGCTAATTTTTAATTATAACAATGAAAGATATCTGCGGTAATATAAATTTAATAAAAAACATTATAAATTCAATAAAAAATGCGTCAACGGAAGAAAAATCCGTTGAAATCATTGCCGTTACAAAAACTTTTCCTTATCAGGATGTTTTAGAAGCGTTGAAATGCGGAGTAAAACATATAGGGGAAAGCAGGATTCAGGAAGCTCTTCCGAAGTTTGCGCAGCTTGGCGAGAATCTTAACGGCATAACAAAGCATTTTGTAGGACATTTGCAGTCTAATAAAGCCAAAAAAGCCGTTGAAAATTTCGACTTAATACATTCTTTAGACAGTATTGACCTTGCAAAAGATATTGGCAGACACGCGAAAAATATAAATAAAGTACAAAATTGTCTTATAGAAGTTAAAGTTTCGCACGAAGCTTCAAAAAGCGGTATTGCTCCGGAAAATGCGGTTGAATTTTATTCGGAATGTCTTAAAATCCCTAATATTTTAATAAAGGGACTTATGACTATAACGCCGATAGTTGAAAATCCGGAAGACGCCAGAGTTTATTTTAAGCAGGTTCGTTCTTTGTTTTGTGATTTGAAAAGAGATAATACAGATTTTAATATTTTGTCTATGGGAATGTCAGGCGATTATAAAATAGCTGTTGAGGAAGGCGCGAATATGGTGCGTATAGGCTCATCTATTTTTGGAGACAGAGATTATGGAAATAAGTAAAAAGCTTTTTTTTATCGGTTCGGGCAATATGGCGGGAGCTATTATTTCGGGTCTTTTGCAGTCTAAACTTGTTAAACCCGAAAATATAGTATGCAATGACGTCGTAAAAGAAAAAGTTGTCGCTTTATCGGAAAAGTACGGCGTTTCAATTGCTGAAAATAAAGCCGAAGCAATAATAGGCTCCGATATTATATTTTTGTCGGTCAAACCCCAAAATATGCCCGGAGTTTTTGATGAAATAAAACAGTTTGTAAAAAAAGGCGCGATAATAATTTCGATAGCAGCCGGAATTACTACAAAGTTTATTGAAGACAGTATCGGCAAAGAAGTTGCCGTTATAAGAGCAATGCCTAATACTCCCGCTCTTGTTCTTGAAGGCTCTACCGCTTTATGCAAAGGGCGGTTTGTTTCAGAAGACAGGCTTAGGAGAGTAAAATCTCTATTTTCTGCGATAGGTAAAACCGTAATAGTACCGGAAGAAAAATTTGACGTTATTACTGCTCTTTCGGGTTCAGGTCCCGCATATGTTTTTTATTTGTGCGAGCTGATGCAGAAAGCCGCCGAAGAAATGGGGCTTGAAAAAGAAGTTGCCGAAGCATTTGCAGTTCAGACTGTTTACGGTTCCGGAAAAATGCTTGAAACAACAAAAACGCCTGCCAAGGCTCTTAAAGAAATTGTGAAATCTCCAAACGGTACTACGGAAGCAGCTTTAAAATATTTTGAATCTCAGAATCTTTCGTCTATAGTCTTAAAAGCAATGCAGGAAGCTGCCAAAAGATCTAAAGAGCTGAGCAAATAACTCCCAGAAGGGGGAACGGTTAATGGTTATAAAGGTAAGAGTTATTCCTAATTCCAAAAGAAACGAAGTTGTGAGCAGAATCGGCTCTATTTTAAGAGTTAAGATTTCCGCGCCGGCTGTCGAAGGACAAGCCAATGAAGAACTTTGCGAGTTTCTTGCGGATTTTTTTGACGTGAAAAGATCTATGGTGTTTTTAAGAAAAGGCGAACGCGGCAGAGAAAAAACAATTGAAATAAGCGGACGTTCTGAAGAAGAATTAGACGAAGTTTTAGACACAATACCCTAAAAAGACAAAGACCGAAGATTAGAAGTTGAGAAGATGGGATGATGGGAAGATGAGTAAAGACGAAGCCGTTGCCCAACCTCTCACCTTCTCAGCATCTCATCTTCTTTTTTAAAAAGGATATAAAATAAAATGGACACAGAGAAAAAAGATTATTCAAAAACAGTAAATCTTCCAAAAACCGATTTTCAGATGAAAGCCAATCTCGCGCAAAGAGAACCGTCTTTCATTGAGAATTGGGACAAAGAAGATTTATACGCCAAAATATGCGAGAAGAATAAAGACAAAGAAAAATTTATTTTTCATGACGGTCCTCCTTATGCCAACGCGCATATACACATAGGCACGGCTTTGAACAAAGTTTTAAAAGATTTTATTTTAAAATACCGCTCGATGATGGGTAATTATGTTCCGTTTACTCCCGGATGGGACTGCCACGGGCTTCCTATAGAACAGCTTGCTTTAAAAGAACTTAAAACCGATAAAAGCAAAGTTGACAGAAAAGTTTTTAGAAAACAGGCTGCGGATTTCGCGAGAAAGTTTGCCGGAATACAAAAAGAAGAATTTAAGCGTCTCGGAGTAATAGCGGACTGGAACAGCCCGTATTTAACTTTAGACCCTAAATACGAAGCTTCAATAGTAAAAGTTTTCGGACAGCTTGCCGAAAAAGGCTATATTTACCGCAAAAAAAAGCCGGTTTACTGGTGTATATCCTGCGAGACCGCTTTGGCGGACGCCGAAGTCGAATACGCAGACCATTCGTCGGATTCTATTTTGGTCAAATTTAAAATAGTTTCTTTTCCCGAAGCGTTAAAATCAAAAGAGCTTAAACTTAAAGATTTCTCGGTTTTAATATGGACAACTACTCCGTGGACTCTTCCCGCAAACGTCGCTTTAGCGTTTAACGGAGACGCGGAATATATTGCCGCGGTTTATAAATTTGAAGACGGCAGGGAAGAAAAACTTATAGTCGCAAAACCGCTTGCAGAAAGCTTAAAAGAAAAAATAAAAGCCGTAAATTACGAAGTTGTTGCAGATGCCAAAGGCGTTGATTTTGTAAATATTCAGTGTCAAAATCCCGTAGTTGAAAGATTGTCGCGCGGGATACTTGCGGATTTCGTAAGTATGGAAGACGGAACCGGAATAGTGCATATTGCTCCGGGACACGGCGTGGAAGACTATCAGGCAGGTCTGGAATACGGTCTGGAAGTTATATCTCCGATTAATGACAGAGGGCAGTTTACGAAAGAAGTTCCGGAATTTGAAGGGCAGAATATATTTAAAGCAAATCCTTTGATAATAGAAAAACTCGAAAGAGAAGGAAAGCTGCTCGGAAAATTCAGACTGGAGCATTCTTATCCGCATTGCTGGAGATGCAAGAAACCCGTAATTTTAAGAGCGACTCCTCAGTGGTTTTTAAGCGTTGAACAGAACAATTTAAGAAAAAAACTTTTAGATTCCATAAAAACAGTAAACTGGATTCCCAAATACGGCGAAAACAGAATAACGGGAATGATTGAAAGCCGTCCTGACTGGTGTTTGAGCCGCCAGCGTTTATGGGGCGTTCCTATACCGGTATTTTACTGCAAGGACTGCGGAGAAGCGTTAATAGATCCGAAAATCATATATAAAATATCCGAATTGTTCGGACAAAAAGGATCGGATATTTGGTTTGAGTTAAGCGAAACCGAACTTTTGGAAGGAACGAACGCGGAATGTCCGTCTTGTCACTCTAAAAATTTCAGAAAAGAAGAAGATATTTTAGACGTCTGGTTTGATTCCGGCGTATCATACGAAGCTGTTTTATCAAGCGGCAATTATAAAGATTTGGAATTTCCAGCGGACTTGTATCTTGAAGGCAGCGACCAGCATCGCGGCTGGTTTCAGACATCTTTGATTCCGTGCGTCGCGATAAACGAAACTGCGCCGTATAAAAACGTTTTGACTCACGGTTTTGTTGTTGACGGGCAAGGCAAAAAAATGTCCAAATCGCTCGGCAATGTTACTTCCAGCGAGCAGCTTGTAAATAAATACGGAGCCGATATTCTACGTCTTTGGATAGCGTTCAGCGATTACAGGGAAGATATAAGAATTTCTGAAGAAATTATAAAAGGTTTAAGCGACGCGTACAGAAAAATCAGAAATACAATAAGATTTTTGCTCGGGAATATAGGCGATTTTGACGCTAAAAACGTCCTGCAGTTTAAAGATATGCAGGAAATAGATAAGTACGCTTTAAGCCGCTTGCAGGATCTTATAAACCATACTACCGCGGCGTTTGAGAGTTATGAATTTCATAAAGCCGCTACGGCGATAAATAATTTCTGCACGGTGTTTTTAAGCGGTTTTTATCTTGACGCTTTGAAAGACATACTGTATTGCGATAAGAAAAACACTCCCGAAAGAATCAGCGCGCAGTCTGCTATGTTTGAAATATGTTCGGTTTTGATAAGGCTTACAGCCCCTATACTTTCTTTTACGGCTGACGAGGCGTGGAAAGAAATAGTAAAAATATCTCCGAACGTTCCTCAGTCGGTTTTTCTTACGGATTTTCCGATTATGAACAGCAAAAATATTTTGCAGGCGGAAACTCTTGAAAAGTGGGAGAAAATTCTTGAAGCGCGCGGTCAGGCGCTTTTGGGATACGAAAAATTAAGACAGGAAAAAAGTATAGGTTCGAATTTAGAAGCAGCCCTTAAAATAAAATATTCTGAAAAATATGCGGAAGTTTTCAAAGACAAAAATCTGATAGCTCTGGCTTTGGGAAGCTGGGATTTAACTTTGGAACAGGTTGCCGAAGACGATATTATTTCCGTTGAGGCGTTAAAATCCGAATACGAAAAGTGCGAAAGATGCTGGAGACACATTTTTGGTATTAAAAACGGGCTTTGTCCCAGATGCGCCGAGGCTTTAAAGTAATGAAAAAGCCTTTAATTTTAACTTTTGTTTTGTTTATAGCGGATCAATTGTCTAAATATATAATCGCTTCTTTTGTTTCTTACGGAGCGGTAATAAAAGTAATTCCGTTTTTCAACTTCTTTAATATCACACACGTCAGTAATACCGGCGCGGCTTTTAGTATATTGCAAGGCTACAATTTTGCTTTTACGGTACTTATAGCAGTTATTTTATTGGCAGTCGCAGTATGGCTTTATTTTAACGCAAATAAAATTACAATCCTGCAAAGATATGCTTTTGCTTTGATATTTGCAGGAGGGTTAGGGAATTTAACCGACAGAATTTTCAGAGGCGCTGTTGTAGATTTTTTTGATTTCGGAATAAATTATTTAAGATGGCCTGCGTTTAACATTGCCGATTCCTGCATATGTATAGCCGCCGGATTGATTATAATAGACATGTTTAGAAGCAAAGAACAAATAACAGCAAAGAATAAATAATAATTAATAATTTTGGAGTTTTACTGAAAGCAAAATATATTTTCTGTAGTGTATAGTCGTTATTTATTAATTGTTAATTATTAATTGTAGTTCTGGGGTTTTATGTATCCAATCCTTTTCAGTTTCGGAAAAGTTACGGTATATACTTACGGTTTTTTTATTGCTGTTGGTTTTATAGCGGCGATATCGTATGTTTCGCATATTTTAAAACAAACAAAATCTGGCGTACTTACCCGGGACGAACTTTACAATCTGTTTTTCGGATTGATTATATCGGCGATTACCGGCGCGAGAATTTTATATATTTTAGTTAATTTTAACGCTTTTCTTGCTTCACCGCTTGATATTTTTAAAATATGGCAGGGCGGTCTTGTATATTACGGCGGTTTTATAGCTGCCATTGCCTTTTTTATTCTATACGCTTTCAAAACAAAGAAATCGTTTCTTAAAATGAGCGACATTGTTGCGCCTGCTTTAGCGTTAGGTCATTTTTTTGGGCGTATAGGCTGTTTCTTCGCGGGATGCTGTTACGGAAAAGAGTGCGCTTTGCCGTGGTCTGTCGCTTTTACTAATTCGGATTCTTTGGCTGTTCAACACGTTCATGTGCACCCGACTCAATTGTATGAAGCATTCGCAAATATAGCTTTATTCGTATTTTTGCATTTTTATAATAAGAAAAAACATGCGTCAGGAATGACTTTAGCTTTTTATCTGATTATATACGCGGTAATGAGGTTTACGGTAGAGTTTTTCAGGGGAGATTTCAGAGGGGAATATTATTTAGGCTTGTCCATATCGCAGATTATATCGTTGATTCTGTTTATTTCCGGACTAGCTTTAATAGTGGTAATAAAAAGACGAATAATAACTAACAAATAATAAAGGTATAAAAATGCAGGAAAAAATTGAATATTCAAAATTTGAAAGGGAAAGAGTTGATTCTTTTTTGGCAGACCATTATAAAGACTATTCCCGTTCTTATTTTCAAAAACTTGCGGCGAAAAATAAGGTTTTGGTAAATGATAAACCCGTTTTACCAAGCCATAAACTTAAACGCGGAGATATTGTCGAAGCAGAATTTGAAAAAGAAGTTAAACTCGACATAATTCCCGAAGAAATAAAACTCGATATAATATATGAAGACGACGACATAATAATAGTAAACAAACAGCCGGGCATAGTGGTTCATCCTTCTTACGGTCATCCGTCAGGCACTCTTTTAAACGCTTTAACTGCGCATTCAAAAGGAAAATATAATCCGTATCTTGTTCACAGGCTTGATAAAGATACGTCAGGGCTTATAATGTTTGCGAAGAACGAAAAATCCAAAATAAGCATTTCAAAGCAGCTGCAAAACAGAACCGTAAAGAAAATATATTATGCTGCAGTCAAAGGCACTATAGTTGAAAACCGAGGCAGAATAGAAGCGCCGCTGGGCCGTTCTCCCGAAAACAGAAAATTAATGTCAGTAAATCCTTTGGCGACAAAAATGGCTATAAGCGAATTTAAAGTTATTGCCAGAAAAGAAAATTTCACTTTGGTTGAAGTCCGCATTATTACAGGCAGAACCCACCAGATAAGAAGCCATATGAAATACATAAACCACCCGGTAGTCGGAGACAAGCAGTACGGCGGTCCCGAAACTATAAACGGCAAAACTTACGAAAGACAAATGCTCCATGCCTACAGCGTGGAATTTACCCATCCCGGAACTTCAAAAACAGTTGAGTTCGCCGCTCCGTTGCCCGATGATATGAAAGAAATATTTAGCATTGATTAAATTTTGACTACAAAACCCGCCTTTTAGTATAATAACTAAAAATAACAATTACAAATTACGAATGACCAATTACGAATTAACGGCGCGACTAAGCTATTATGTTTTTTGCTTTTGATTCGTAATTCGTAATTTTGAATTCGTAATTGTTTTTATAACGAGGTTAAAAAATGTATTTTTCAAAAATGTTAATTCCGACTTTGAGAGAAGCGCCTTCCGACGCTGATATCATTTCGGCAAAACTTATGATAAGAGCGGGGATGATACGCAAACTCGCTTCGGGTCTTTACGAATTTTTGCCTCTAGGCTTGAAGGCTTTAAGAAAAGTCGAAAAAATAATCCGTGAAGAAATGAACGCTGCGGACGGACAGGAAGTAACTCTCCCACTTATGTTTCCTAAAGAATTGTGGCTGGAAACAGGCAGATGGAATGTTTACGGTAAAGAACTTTTCAGGCTTAAAGACAGAAAAGAAGCTGAGTTTTGTCTTGCGCCGACGGCGGAAGAAGGAATAACGGATTTAGTAAGGAAAAATATAAGTTCATACAAACAGCTTCCTTTAATGCTGTATCAGTTCGGCACGAAATTCAGAGATGAAATCCGCCCTCGTTTCGGTATTATGCGTGCGCGTGAGTTTTTAATGAAAGACGGTTATTCATTTCACGTTAACGAAGCTGATTTGGAAAAATATTACAAAATTATGTTTGAGGCTTACAGTAATGTCTGTAAGAGATGCGGTTTTAAATTTCGCGCGGTTGAAGCTGCGTCCGGAGCCATTGGCGGTTCTTTTTCTCACGAATTTATGGTTCTTGCGGAAACAGGAGAAGAAGAAATAGCGCATTGCGAGTGTGGTTACGGCGCGAATACGGAAAAAGCGGAATGTCTGCCTTTTAATTCTTACAATGAGGAAACTTTATCTTTAGAAGAAGTCTTAACTCCTGATATAGGTTCGGTTGAAAGCGTGTCAAAGTTTTTAGGCGCAAGTCCCGAAAAATTTATAAAAACTATGATTTACATTGCCGACGGCAAGTCTTTGGCTGTTTTGGTAAGAGGCGATTTTGAGATTAATGAAATTAAACTTCAGTCTTATTTGGGAGCAACGGAAGTATTTTTAGCAGATGAAAATACCATAGCTGATATTACAGGCGCACCATGCGGTTTTGCGAGTCCTGTCAATTTGAAAAAGAAAATCAGAATTATTGCAGATTTATCGGTAATCAATATTAATAATGCCGTTACCGGAGCGAACAAAAAAGATTATCATTTAAAAAATGTTAATGCAGGCAGAGATTATAAATATGACGAATCCGCAGATTTAAGAAAGATAGTAAAAGGCGATATATGCCCGAGATGCAAAAAAGGCAAAATTGATTTTTCAAGAGGCATAGAAATAGGGCATACTTTTAAGCTTGGAACGAAATATTCTGATTCTATGAAAGCTACATATTTGGATACAAACGGCAAAGAAAATTTAATGGTAATGGGCTGTTACGGTATAGGCGTAACAAGAATTCTAGCGGCAACTATTGAGCAGTCTCACGATGAAAACGGAATAATCTGGACTGATAATATAGCTCCGTTTGAAGTTATAATTGTTCCCGTAAATTTTGCAGACGAAAAAACTAAAGAAGTTACGCAAAAAATATACGATGAACTTACTTCAAAAGGTCTTGATGTTTTAATTGACGACAGAGATGAGCGCGCCGGTATAAAATTTAAGGATGCGGATTTGATAGGAATTCCTTACAGAATAACAATAGGCGAAAAGAATCTTGTAAACGGCAATATTGAACTTAAAGCAAGAAAAGACGGTAAAGATGGAATAAAGCTGTTAAAACCCGAAGAAGCCGTTGCCGAAATATTGAAAATATATAATAAGTAGTTAAAATTTCGCCGTTTTTATAAAGGGGTGTCGCTGAAAGCGACGGGGTATTTTAATAAAAACATTATCTTATAATTCAAAATTAAAAGAAGTTGCTCGTAAACTAAGAAAAGCCGGAATTTTACATGAAGTTTTGCTCTGGCAACAATTAAAACACAAAAAACTTAACGGATTAGATTGGACGCGTCAAAAAATTATAGGTAATTATATTGTTGATTTTTTTAATGCGTCAAATAAAGTTGTTATAGAAATAAACGGTTATTCACATGATAATGAGGCAAAACAGAATAACGACACAAAGAGAGATGAATATTTAGAATCATTAGGGTTATTTGTTATTAGAGTATCGGCAAAAGACGTTATGCAAAATCTTGACGGTGTTATAGAGTTTTTAAAGGATCATAAAAATTAAAGGCAAATACTCCGTCCGCTTTGCGTCCACCCTTTTTCCAAAAGGGGAATAATATACAAAAGGTTAACTATTGTGAATAAATACGATATTGCCGTTATAGGTTCCGGTCCCGGAGGGTTTACCGCAGCGGTGAGAGCCGCGCAGCTTGGCGCCAAAACCGTGTTGATAGAAAAATCCGAAATCGGCGGAACCTGTTTGAACTGCGGCTGTATGCCTACGAAGTTTTTATGGCAGGCGCTGAAAACAAAACAAAAAATACAAAAATCTAACGAATACGGCTTTAAGGCTAACTTAGAGCCTTTTTCTTTTGCAGACATAATATCTAAAAAAGATAAAACCATAGCCAATATACGCAAAGGCATGGAATTAATTTTGTCTTCATATCCTATAGATGTTATCAAAGGCAGCGCTTCTTTTAAAGATACAAATGTTTTAACTGTCAGCGATAAAGAAATTTTTGCGGATAAAATTATAATTTCCGCGGGGACAATTCCGGCGTCAATTAAAGGTTTTGATTTTGACGGTGAAAAGATAATAAGTTCCACGGATGTTTTAAATTTAAAAGAAATTCCTAAAAGCATTTTGATTATCGGCGGCGGGGCAATAGGCATTGAAATGGCTGCGATTTTAGCTGGTTTTGGCAGCTGCGTAACGCTTGCCGAATGCGCGGACTTTTTACTTCCTTCGGAAGATACCGAAATATCAGCGGAAATTTCTAAAAATCTGCAAAGACAGGGAGTTGAAGTATTAACTTCATGCATTAATGCACTTGAAAATATCGGTAATTATGAAAAAGTTTTGATAGTTACCGGCCGCAGAGTTTATAAAGACTTAAATCTTGAGAATGCGGGAATTAAGACAGATAACAGAGGTTTTATAATAACAGATGAAGTCTGCCAGACAAATATTAAAAATATTTATGCCGTAGGAGATATAACAGGGAAAAATATGCTGGCTTATACGGCGCAAAATGAGGGTGCTGTCGCAGCCGAAAACGCAATTAAAAACGGTAATTTGGCGGCTGATAATTATATTGTTCCTAAAGTTGTTTTCTCAATGCCTCCGGCAGCTTCGGTTAAGCTTAATGATTTTGAAAACTATAAAGATGCGCTCTTTGGGAAATTTCCGTTTACAGCAAGCGGAAGAGCTTTTATAGAAAATGAACGTTCCGGATTTATAAAATGCACTGTTGATAAAAACACGGAAAAACCGCTGGCATTTTGGATTATAGGCGCTCATGCCGATGAACTTATAAATACTGCAGCACAAATTCTGAAAAAAGGCGAAACGCCTTCAAGGGAAATGTTTTTTCATCCGTCATTAAGCGAATGTTTATTTAACGCTTATGAAGACGCGCTTGGAAAATGCACGGAAAAACCGGCAATTAACAAAAGGAATATCTAAAAATGAAAAAAACTCCTCTATACGAAGAACATAAAAAGCTTAACGCTAAATTTACCGAGTTTAGCGGCTGGGAAATGCCTGTTCAGTATTCGTCTATTATGGACGAACACAACTCAGTAAGAAGTGCTGCCGGGATGTTTGATACTTCGCACATGGGAACCTTTATAGTTTCAGGCAATAATACCGAAGGATTTTTAAATAAAGTTAGTCTCGGTAATATTTCAGGGCTTAACGAAAACAGGGCCAGATATACGATGATTTTAAACGAAAACGGCGGAGTAAAAGACGATATAATAGTTTATAAAACTGACGGCAGATACATGGTTGTTGTAAACGCCGGAAATCTTGAAAAAGATTTTGAGTGGTTTAACAGTCATAAACCGGATGATGTAGAAATAAAGAATATAAGCAGCTCAATATGTCTTTTGGCTGTGCAGGGACCAAAAACTGCCGAAATTTTACAGAGTATTTGCGAAACTGATATTTTAAACATGAAATATTTCAGCGTATCTGATTTGAAATTGAAAGATATTTCAGCGGCGTTTCTGAAAATAGCAAGAACGGGTTACACGGGAGAGGACGGTTTTGAGATTTTTATATCCAAAGAATCCGCTGCAGTTCTTTGGGAAAAGCTTATAAGTTTATCGGTAAAGCCGTGCGGGCTTGGCTGCCGCGATACTTTAAGGCTTGAAGCCTGTATGCCTTTGCACGGGCATGAGATTGATGAAAATATTAATCCTTTGGATGCCGGATTTCAAAAGACTATAAACTGGGATAATGATTTTATAGGTAAAGAAGCTTTGCTTCCTTTCAAAGATAATCCTTTAAGAAAATCAATAGCTTTTGAATGCCTTGCGGGTATTGCCAGAAACGGTAATGCTGTTTATTTGGGAGATAAAAAAGCCGGTGTTGTAACAAGCGGTACATTTTCGCCTATATTTAAAAAAGCAATTGGTTTAGCATTGATTGATTCGGATGCGGTTAACGGTGATTTAGAGGTTGAAATTCACGGAAATAAAAGAAAAATAAATATTGTTGAAAAACCGATATATAAAAGACAGAAGATGGGCAAATGAGATGATGAGATGTTGAGTAACGGCGAGTTCAGAAAAGCATTAAAGGATAGATAAAAGTGAAAAAGATTATTTTATGTTTTATGGTATGTTTGTTTTTTGCGTCTTTATCATACAGCGATCAAATGGTTGAAATTTCCGTTGAAATTACTGAAATCAATGAAAATAAGTCCAGAGAACTCGGGATTAAACTGCCTGATGAAATCAGGCTTGTTGAGTCGTCAATTCCGTCTATAATAGAATCAGGCGCCTGGGAAAGGATGACTGCGTTTTCGGCTACAATAAAAGCATTGGAGACAAACGGCGCGGCAAAAGTTCTTTCAAAACCGAAACTTATTACAAAGTCCGGAACAAAGGCAAAGTTTATGGTCGGGGGTGAATTTCCGTTTCCCGGTCCGACTACGGCAATCGGAACTAATGAGATTCAATGGAAGCCGTATGGTATAATGATGGAAATTATTCCGACTGTTGTAAAAGATAACAAAATAGATATAGAAATAAGAACGGAACTTTCAAGGCTTGACCATAATGCTCCGGGTTCAAGTTATCCTTCCATTGCCAAAAGGGAAGCTTCGTCGCATTTGCGCATTAAAGACGGCGAAACTATGGTTTTGGCGGGTCTTATCGAAACTACGAAAGGAAAAACTGTCGAAGGCATTCCATTCCTTTGCGATATTCCTGTCTTAGGCGCTTTGTTTTCCGTAAATAAAACTTACGAAACGAAAACTAACGTTTTGATTTTTGTAACCACAAAAGTTATCGCGGAATAAATGATGGACGTTCTGAAAAACCCTGACGTTCATCTTCACGGCGCCTTTAGCGGCACTGCTTCGTTAAAAAACTTGTCCGTATCTTCGGATACGCCCTGCGTTTTTACGCCTCGCATTGTCGTAAAATTCGCAGCAAATCTAAAACATCAGGGTTTTTCAGGACGTCCATATGAAATCAATTAAAGGTCAGACTTTAGTTGAATTTTTGCTTGTCTTTTTGGTTTTGCTTGCCGTAACCGCAGGCGCTTTTCAATTGTATAAAAAAGCATGGAAATCAAGATATGACCGTACGAAAGAGTCGGCAGGCTTGCCTTCAAGCGTTCAAGGTGTAATATCTAAAAACGACGGTTACGTCAAATGATAAAGAATTCCTCCGGACAATCTTTGATTGAAGCGCTTTTTGTGGTTGTTTTTACGACAATTATTATGTTTGCGTTTTTGCAGATCTGCATAATGGTTGTTGACGATATGACGCTTAATGAAGCGGCTTTTGTTGCAATGCGTTCGGTATCAGTTACAAAAGGAGACAGTAAGGATAAAGTTAAAGAAGCGGAAAAATGGGCGAAAAATTATTTGCGCCCGTACTATTCTTCTTTGAATCCTTTTTCAAATATTGAAAAACTGTTAGATAAAAGCAATTTTGGTTATTCCGATAAAAAAACGGTTTGGGAGTTTTATAGGAAAAACGGCAATCCTGCCGATGAAGAGCCAGATGAAGAAGAGGAAATTGAGTCAGAGAATAATGCTTCTGAAGCATTTAAAGTGTATACAAGGTCAAAAAAAGCTGCGGAACAGATAGATTGGGATAAAGATTATTCAGGAAATATAATTCGTCCGCATACGGCAAAAATTTATTATTATACAAGAGTAATGTTCGGCTCTCTTGTAGCAAAAGATACATCAAGAGGAAACAGGCGATATTTATCGTCAAGAAGCAGAATGGTACCTTCGCCGGATTCAGATTATTATTATAAAGCCTATCCCGGAGCCAGGAATTTTGATGAATAACAGAGGGCAGACTTTATATTATTTTCTTGTTTTCACGCTGATACTCGTAATAAGCTGGGCTATGATGCTAAACATTGCCAAGCTTATAAGAGACAGAATGGCAATGCAGAATGCTGTTGATAATGCGGCTCTTTCTTTGGCTGTTCATAAAGCCAGAACAATGAATTTTGTGGGAAACGTCAATTATTTAATCGGGTCGCTTCTTTCTCTTGGAACAGATCCGTTTTTGGTTCAGATGCCGTCTTATAATACAGACATAATCGCCGCTTATATAACCGGAGATTTGGCAAGCGGATTTCATAAAGAAAAAGATGAAGATGTCGCAAGGCTTAAAGGCTGGGTTGATAAATTACAAGATCTTCAAGAGGAAGCCTTAGAATTACATCTGGCATACGGAAAGGCTATTTTCACGGAAAATCTTTTTAAGGGATATTTTCTGAAAATGCCAGGAGCTTACTCGGATTTTTCTCTTGAAAGCGCCGAGAAATATTTCGGGATTAAAAGAAATAAGAAAGGAATAAAATATCTTAAAACCGTTAATACAACTATAAACAAGATTCATATTGTTTATAATCCTTATCCGGCGTTTGCAGACTCGGCTCTGCAGGATGTTCTGAAAGATATTTTTCCCGCGGCAAAGGTTTTATCGGAACTTGGTAATTTATATAATGAATATGTGCCTAAGAAAAAACATTACGAAAAGCCTTATTCGTGGTATGTTGTTGATGAAGAAAATTTTTATAAGCAAAAAATTAAGATTTCAATGACGAAATATAAGGAAGATAAATCCGATAAACCGTTGTTTTCCGGACTTTTGAAGATTGTTTATCCTCAGGCTATGACCGTTTATTCTGCCGCCGCGATATATAATACCAAAGGAACTATGTTCCCTGATAAAGAGGACACTAATACCGGGATTCCGGACAGTATGGTTCGAATGTCTTATAATGTATTGTTTTTAGCTAAAACCGGAGAGTTTATAAAAAGTTTGCACAAGGCGAAAGTTCCGCCGAAAATAATAGGCGTTGTTGCAGCGGCAATAACGGCAGAAAGGTATGCCCGTTATTTGAAGGCTTTTAAGAATAAAAATAATCCTATTAATGCGTATAATGATGCTAAGGAAGGCGGATGGGGGGCGCATTTGGTGCCTTACAAGTCATCTGAAAATGAACAAAATGAAAATAACTGAAATTAACAGGAGAGCAAAATGAAAAAAACTAAAGGAATTATTTTGGCAGGGGGAAAAGCGACAAGGCTTTATCCGGTAACTAAAGCGGTCAGCAAGCAATTGCTGCCGGTTTATAATAAACCGATGATTTATTATCCGCTTTCGGTTCTTATGCTTGCCGGCATAAAGGATATTCTTCTTATATCCAATGACGATACTTTGCCGTCATTGAAAAAGCTATTCGGCGATGGAAAAAAACTCGGATTAAATATAGAATATGCGTTGCAGGAAAAACCGAACGGTCTTGCCGAAGCTTTTATAATCGGCGAGAAATTTATAGGCGATGATAATGTCGCTTTGATACTGGGCGACAATATTTTTTATGGTCACGGGATGTCTAAATTTCTTCAAAACGCCGTTTCAAGGGAAGAAGGGGCAACTGTTTTCGGTTATTATGTAAAAGATCCTCAACGTTACGGGATAGTTGAAGTTGATAAAAACGGAAAACCCGTTTCTATTGAAGAAAAGCCTTCAAATCCGAAATCGAATTGGGCTGTTACAGGACTTTATTTTTATGATAATGGAGTCATAGAAATAGCGAAAAACGTGAAACCGTCAAAACGCGGTGAACTTGAAATAACCGAAGTTAATGACGTTTATCTTAAGCAGGGAAAGCTTAATCTTGAACTTTTAGGCAGAGGATTCAGCTGGCTTGACGCCGGAACATACGAATCTTTGCTTGATTCTTCCATGTTTATCAAAACAATAGAAGAAAGGCAGGGAATAATGATATCATGTCCCGAAGAAATAGCTTATAAAAACGGTTATATAACTAAAGAAGAACTTCTTGAGCTTATTAAAGATTTGCCTGAAGAATATGCCGGATATTTAAAGACAATCGCTAATTAGGAATTTACGAGTGCTGATGAATTTTGGTATAATCCCGTAACAGTTCAATAATAAACTCTAAAAGGGGAAATAAATGAAAAAAGCAAAAGGTTTTACGCTGGTGGAACTCATAATAGTTCTCGTTATTATATGTGTTTTGACAATTATTGCCGTGCCTATGTATAAAAGCAACACAAGAAGGGCAATGGCTACTGAAGGAAAAGCGCTGCTGGCTTTAGTTAATACCGCGCAAAAAATTCATTTTGCGGAACACGGTTCTTTTTTAGCTGTTCCGGAAACATCGGTTAATACCGACCTTGATATTGACGCGAGAGGAAACAAATATTTTACAAGTTTTAGCGTTACGGTAAATTCGACATCATTTGCCGCCGCTACAACCGGTACGGGAAAGGCGTCAAGGATATCGCTTTCTTTGACAGGTAATATTGCAGAACAGCCGGTGATAAAAGAGGCAGGTTATTAATCAGAATATTTTTTTATATCGGCTTTTAATATTTTGGCTGCAACTTTAAAAAAGCAAGGCTTATGTGCCGTTTCACTTTCGCACACTGCGCCTTGCTTTTTCTTTGTTTCGCCTAAAATCTTAAAGCCTCAAACAGCTTTTTATTATGAGTGTATTAAAGTTTTTGCGTGTTTTAACGCATGCGGGGTAATATTTTCGCCGGAGATCATTCTTGCTATTTCTTCTATATGTTCGTTTTCTGAAAGTATTTTTGCGTTTGTGTAAGTTCTGGAATTTTTTGTTTCTTTGTATATTTTTACATGTGTTTTAGCAAAAGCGCTGACTTGGGCAAGGTGGGTTATTGAAAAAACCTGCTTTTTGTCCGCCAGCTGCGCAAGTTTTGAACCTATTTTTTCGCCGGTTTTGCCGCCCGTACCTGTGTCTATTTCATCAAATATAGTCGTCTGATCTGTTTCAAGCTTTGAAGATAATTCCATAGCTAAAAGAACTCTTGATAATTCTCCGCCGGAAGCAGAGTTTCTGAGCGGGAGTATTTTTTCGCCTTTATTGGCGCAAAACATAAATTCTATTGAGTCAAAGCCGTTTGCGGATGCTTCTTTTTTGTCAAAGTTAACTTCAAAAACAGCGTTTTTAATATCAAGTTCGGTCAAATTGTTTTTTACTTTTTCAGAAAAGGAAAGAGACGCCTTTTTGCGCTTTTTGCTTATTTTTTCACAGACTTCATCTAGTTTTTTTGTTTTATCTTTAAGTTCATGTTCAAGTTTTTCGGTATTGTCCTGATAATCGTTAAGTATTTTTAATTCCTGTTCTATTTTATTTTTATAATTTAAAATTTCTTCGATGTTCGCCCCGTATTTTTTCTTTAATTTTTTTATAAGTTCTACTCTTTCAAGAAGTTCATTTAATTTTTCGGGATTTAAGTCAGTTTTTGAAAGAATATTCTCAATTTCTCTATAAGCTTCTTCTGTCTGATAATAAGACTGCTCAATAAGCGACAAAGCTTCCGCAGCGTCGGAATTATAAGAGTTTATCTGTTCTATATTCTTTTTAGCCCTTAAAATCCTGTTTAATGCGGCATTATCATCAGAATAAAGTAAAGATACAATTTCCTGAGCGAAAGTAATTGTTTTTTCGGCGTTTTTTAGCTTCGGAAGTTCGTCTTCAAGTTTTTCTTCTTCATGCGGCTGGAGATTCGCATCATCTATTTCCTTTAACTGAAATGAATATAAGTCTATCTTTCTTGCTCTTTCCGCGTCTGAAAGATTTATGTCTTCAAGTTTGGATTTAATATCTTTTAACTCTTCATATAAAATATTTGATTTTTCAAGCAGGGGAATAATGTCTTCTGTTTCGTTATCTAATATTTTTAGCTGGGTATTTACATCTAGAAGCGAATGTTTTGCGTCCTGATTGTGAAAATCTATTAAAAAATTTCCGAGTTCGGCAAGAGTTGATATATTTACAGGC